>ENA-OFCX01000405-OFCX01000405.1-metagenomes-genome-assembly--contig:-NODE-405-length-22977-cov-4.322441_pt1 | contig 22977 bp, 16 predicted proteins | sample MGYA00153384_OFCX01 | MGnify analysis MGYA00153384
TCTTGCGCGCATGGACTGGACTTGCCCCGATTCCACGGACGGTTTAAAGGTTCTTAACCTCTTGGGTAGTGTCAATCAAATTTACTTGTCGGTCGCAGTCAAATGATGACTTGGTTTGCGCAGGCTCTGAGTTATTGACACAGCTTGCTGGGTTATGTGTTTTTGCATCTTCTTTGTTTTGTACATTCAGCCTTTCAAAGTTAGTTGGTGATATTTGACCCAAGCTTGAATGGCGCCTGTGCGGGTTGTACCAGGCCTCAATCCAGGTGAAGATTGCCAGTCGTGCCTCGGTGTGCGTCTTCCAATTACGTCGGTCAATGAGTTCGCATTCCAGCGTCGCAAAGAAGCTTTCTGCCGTGGCGTTGTCATAAGCATCGCCAACTGTTCCCATACTTGGGCGTACGCCCATTTTTTTACAGCGTTTGCCAAACACCACACTGGTGTACTGACTACCTTGATCGCTGTGATGAATCACCGATTCGGGCTTGCGCGTGAGCAACGCCATGTTCAATGCAGCAATCACCAAATCAGCCGACATGGCGCTTGTCTCGGGTGGTGGTCACCATGTAGCCACGCCTGCGGCTGACGCCACGGATGCTGGCTAGCCGCATGACTCTGGCGATACGTTTGCGGCTGGCCACAACGCCCTGATCGGCCATTTCCGCGCGGATGCGCGGCATGCCGTAGGTGGCATTGCTCTTGACATGAGCCGCTTCAATCTGCGCCAGCAGTGTGACGTTGGCCGCACTACGTTTGCTTGGCACACGGCCATGCCAGTCGTAATAACCGCTTTTAGAGACTTCAAGTCAATCGCACATGACAGCCACGGGTAGTTCGGCCTGGTTTGCTGCTATCAGCGTGTAGATGGCGTGGACATCTGATCGCTTTTGCCTGCAAACCATGATCGAAAGCCTTTGCAAGTGTGTCCCGCTCTAGCTTGATTTGGCGGCTCTCGCGGCGCAGCGCGATCAATTCGGCTCGCTCGTTAGCGTGCAGGCCTGGGGGAGCACTGGCACTCGACTCCACCGATGCGGCGGCTCGCTGAACCCAGCTCAGGATGCTGGTTTCATGGCAGCCAAATTCTTTGGCCAGCTCGCTGGGCTTTCTGCCTGCGGCAGCCAGTTCGACCAGTTGCTGGCGAAACTGCGGCGAGTATGGCGGTTTGGGGTTGCGGTTGTGACTCATCTGGACTCCTTCGTGACTTAACAACAAGGTGTCCGCCAAATCGGGACAAGTCCAAAGCGATGTTTCCCGGTGTGCCTTGGCAAAGCTGCCAGTTCCATCGTCAGCACAATTCGCAAGGCTACGTTTCAAAGCTCGATCAGCGCATGCCTGTGACCAAGCATATACGGGGTATCTTCAACGCCCCTGATGCGCATGGCGCTCAAGGAGTCGCAGGCCAGCCATTCCCAATTGGCAGCGTGGGCAGAACATAACTTGCCAAAGGGGTTTGCAGTGTTTAATTTGCCAGACGGGCACCGGGTGCGCATGCGAACCACCGATGGCCTGGAGCGACTGAACAAGGAGCTTAAAAGGCGCCCGCGCGTGCTTGTTTGTTTCCAAACTCTAACAGCAGCCTGCGCTTGGTCAGCGCCATGCTGGCCGAACAAGATGAGAAGTGGCAGACCACAAAACCCATCGTGCCATGAAACCCTAGCCTAGGCGCATTAGCGCAACACGTCCGGAACAAAAATCGGAATTTACAGAATAAAAGTTGCTTTTTCCGGCTGGGCAGAGTCGGTAGGGACGAACAACAAAGCTGAATACAATACTGCGCTCAACTAGTAATTAGAAGAATGATATTGATCTCAGTCGTATTATCAGGCGGGTCCGGTGCCAGGCTATGGCCGGTTTCGCGTCACGCTTACCCCAAACCGTTCATGCAGGTGGGAGGCAGCGCATTGTTGCAGCAAGCCATCGAACGCGGGCAAGCCTGCGGAATAGACGATGTCATCGTCGTAACCAACCAAGACTATTTGTTCTTGTCTCGTGATGTAATTTCTGGTTTGACAGACCCGCCGAAAGTTCGCTATCTGCTAGAGCCTAAAGGCCGCAACACAGCACCAGCTATTGCGCTAGCTGCATTGGCTTGTGCTCAAGGTCATGGGTTAGATGCCGTAATGCTGGTGCTTCCAGCGGACCATTTGATTCCAGATACTGAAGCATTCGTCGCGTGTGCCCTTGAAGCAGCACACCAGGCCCAGCAAGGCAAACTGGTGGTTTTTGGCGTTTCACCGACGACGCCAGAAACCGGCTTTGGTTACGTTGAGGTGGAAAAACCCGGTTATTACACCCAGAAAGCCTTGCGATTTGTGGAAAAGCCTGATCTCGCTGCCGCCCAGCAGTATTTGGTTTCTGGCCGCTATTACTGGAATAGTGGTATGTTCTGCTTCACCGCAGGCAGTATTTTGCAGGCTTTAAAAGATCATGCCCCTGAAGTTCTGCAAGCCGCAGAGCAAGTCTGGACCAGCAGTACTTCTCGTGATGGCGGCGGAACTGACCAGGACGTTGTTACCCAATTTGTCCCCCACGCTTTTAGTTTGCAGCCCGACATCTCCATTGACTACGCCGTTATGGAGCGCGCCAGCAATGTTACGGTTGTACCTGCCAAGTTCGGCTGGAGCGACGTGGGTTCCTGGCACGCTGTCGCCCAAGCTCACACGGCTGACAGCAGCGGTAACACCCTTGTGCATAGCGAATCCGTCGAATTTGTGACTCTTGACACGACCGGTACCCACGTGCAGACAGGCAGTCACACCCCGAAAGTCGTTGCAACTGTCGGAGTACATGATCTGGTGATTGTGGATACACCCGACGCCTTGCTCATTGCCCACAAAAGCGCCGCTCAAAAAATCCGGACTGTGGTCGACATTCTCAAAGAGCGCAGGCATGAAAGCACTCAGTTGCCTGCTGCTGTTCCGCGCCCTTGGGGCAGTTACGCAACTCTGAAAGAGGAGGCGGGCTACAAGGTTAAACGCATCACCGTAAAGCCCGGCCAGTCCCTCAGCCTCCAATACCACCACCAACGCGCCGAGCATTGGGTGGTCGTACAGGGTACAGCGATAGTTCAGATAGGCGACCAGGAATATAAGACTTTGCCCGGCCAGCATCGCTACATTCCCCTTAGAGAAAGGCACAGACTCACCAATATTGGTCACGATGAGCTGGTGCTGATTGAGGTGCAGTGCGGCGAGTATTTGGGCGAAGACGACATTGTTCGTCTGGCAGACGTTTACGGACGCGCCTGATGAGCATGGTCAGAGCTTTGTGGGCCTACCGTGCTTTTATTATTGGAAGCGTCCAGCGCGAATTTCAGTCCAAATACCGTAATTCCCTGCTTGGCGCCGCTTGGACAGTTATTAATCCTTTGGCGATGATCGTCGTCTACACCGTGATTTTTGCGCAGGTCATGCGCGCCAAGCTGCCTGGGATTGACAGCACTTTTGCGTACAGCATTTACCTGTGCGCTGGCGTGCTCACATGGGGCCTGTTCGCCGAGATTATCGGGCGAGCCCAGAACATGTTCCTTGACCATGCCAACCTGCTCAAAAAACTCAGTTTCCCGCGCTTGTGCTTGCCCGTAACCGTAGTCGCCAATGCCAGTTTGAACTTTGCGATCGTGTTTGCCTTATTTACCATGTTTCTAGTTATAACGGGCAACTTTCCGGGTTGGGCCTATCTGGGTTTGTTGCCGGTGCTGGCTATACAAATAGCCTTCGCTATCGGGTTGGGTATCAGTTTAGGAGTGCTAAATGTGTTCTTTCGGGACGTGGGGCAGTTTTTCGGCATCTTTCTCCAATTTTGGTTCTGGTTAACGCCTATCGTCTATCCGGCCAGCATATTGCCCGAGAGCATGCGACCTATGATGGCGTACAACCCCATGGCTACTCTAACTGCAGCTTACCAAACCATTTTGGTGACGGGTCACTGGCCGAACTGGCAAACGCTTTGGCCGGTGGCACTGTTATCGTTATTGCTTTGCGCTATGGGATTTAGACTGTTCAAGACACATGCAGGTGAATTGGTAGACGAACTCTGATGGGCAGCATTACCGTAACCAACCTGGGCAAGGCCTACAAACAGTACCCCACCCGCTGGGGTCGTTTGGCTGAATGGATGTTGCCCGGTAGCAAGCCGCATCACGAACTAAAGTGGGTGTTGCAAGGTGTCAGCTTTAGCGTCAACCCTGGCGAAGCATTAGGAATCATCGGTATTAACGGTGCTGGCAAAAGCACTTTGCTGAAGATGATCACTGGCACTACCCAGCCGACTACTGGTACTGTGCATATCAGTGGTTGCGTTGCGGCTATGCTTGAGCTCGGTATGGGCTTTCACCCAGATTTCACAGGCCGGCAAAATGCATTTATGGCGGGGCAATTGCTTGGCTACAGTGCGCAAGAAATTGCCCGTATGATGCCCGAGATTGAGGCCTTCGCCGAGATTGGCGATTACATTGACCAGCCGGTGCGTGTGTACTCCAGCGGTATGCAGATGCGCCTTGCTTTCAGCGTTGCTACCGCTCAAAGGCCCGACGTATTGATCGTCGACGAGGCATTGTCGGTCGGCGACGCGTATTTCCAGCACAAAAGTATTGACCGCATCCGCGAGTTTCGCAAACAAGGCACCACATTGCTGATCGTAAGCCACGACAAGGCTGCCATTCAGTCCATGTGTGACCGCGCTATTTTGCTTGATGCAGGTTATCTAGCCATGTCAGGCGAACCTGAAGCGGTTATGGACTATTACAACGCAATGCTGGCCGAACGCGAAAATCAGACCGTACGGCAATTGGTCAGTGACGATGGCAAGATACAGACTATCTCTGGCACAGGTGAAGCTGCGATTGAAGATGTCGTGCTTTTGAATGAGCAGGATGAACGTATTGAAGTGGTCAATGTCGGTCAGTTGGTTAAATTAAGATTTGTTGTAAAGATAACTGCTGACATACCTGAGCTTGTCCTTGGTTACATGATAAAGGACAGGCTCGGGCAGTCAGTTTTCGGTACTAATACACACCATCTCAAACGTAAAATGGAGTCAGTGATAAGTGGTACCACCGCTGTTTTTGCGTTTCAATTCCTTGCCAATCTTGGGCCAGGCACTTATTCGGTTGCCATCGCCGCACATAGTTCAAGCAGCCATATCGCCAAAAACTACCAATGGCGAGATTTGGCTCTGATTTTTAATGTTGTGAACATCGATAAAAATGATTTTGTAGGTGTCGCATGGTTACCGCCTACCTTGGAATGTAATCCAACCATCCCTTCCTCCCCTGTGTGAGGATCACACTGTTTTTTGATTTTCAGGCCGTCAATCAATCTGTGACCGGCTTTAGCGCGTTGACTTCCTGGCGCAGCGTTTCTGGCTTGCGCACAATCAGTCTTTTTAGGTCTTTCTCCACCACTCCACGCTGTATCAGCACCTGCATGGCTCTTGAAACGGTTTCGCGGCTGGTGTTGACCATGATCGAGATCTCCTGTTGCGTAGGTAGCCGGTCGATGACCACTAGCCCTCCAGGGCTTGTTTTTGCAAGGTAATCGAGTAGTGCATAAACCCTTTGGTGCGCGTTCGGTATGCCCAGAATGGTTCTAAAACCAGACGCCCTTCGAATACCGGAGGCCAGCCTTTTAAACATTCTTTCTGCAATCAGTGGTTGGTTGTGCATTAGCTGCAGCGCGTGTGCACGCGGCAGCAAACCATAAATGGACGGCTCGCACGCAACCACGGTTGCCGACCGGGGTAGACCATCTATCACAGATAGTTCACCAAAATAATCGCCCGCCTGTAAGAAAGCTAGCCCAATTTCACGTCCGTCTTCAGTAATGTCTACCGCCTGCAAACGGCCTGACAGCAGAAAAAGCAGGTTGTCTCCGACCCCACCCTTGTGCAAAATCGGTTGGCCTTTTGAAGCGCTGCGCACCTGCAATACGCCCGCTATATTTTTAAGAGCAGTCTCATCAATACCCTCAAGGAGTGGAAGCTTATTGAGTTGGACCGTGACGACTTTCTGTGGCCTGCCATCATCCCCAGAAATTTCTGCTTCATAAGCGATTCGAACGCTTGCGCTTGTCATAGTTAAAGCCAGTGCCTGCGGCTTATTCCTTGCTCACCCGCATTATGTCTGCGTCCACCATTCCGGTAATCAGCGTGTTCAGATCAGTTTTGGCTTCCCAACCCAGCTTCGCCTTTGCTTTTGCCGGACTGCCCAACAAAACGTCCACTTCGGCCGGGCGATAGAACGCGGGGTCAATCACCACACGGTCCTCATACGTCAAGCCGACATGCGCGAAAGCAATAGCGCACATATCGCGCACCGTCGTCGTCCGCCCGGTAGCGATTACATAGTCCTCAGCCGTATCCTGCTGCAACATCAGCCACATCGCCTCAACATAGTCGCCCGCAAAGCCCCAGTCGCGCTTTGCATCTATGTTGCCTAATCGCAGTTCCTTTTGCTTTCCCAACTTGATACGTGCAACTGCATCTGTTACTTTACGTGTGACAAATTCAATTCCGCGCAAGGGCGACTCATGGTTAAACAAAATACCACTTGACGCATGCAAGCCAAAGCTCTCGCGGTAATTCACGGTCATCCAGTGACCGTAAAGCTTCGCCACACCGTAGGGGCTGCGCGGATAAAAGGGCGTTGTTTCGCTCTGCATCGCTTCTTGAATAAGGCCAAACATCTCGCTCGTAGACGCCTGATAAAAGCGAGCTTTCGGGTTGACTGTACGGACAGCTTCGAGCATGTTTACAACGCTCACACCAGTCACGTTGGCCGTCAGTATCGGTTGCTCCCATGAGGTTCCAACAAAGCTCTGCGCCGCCAAGTTGTAAACCTCGTCAGCAGCTGATTTCTCCATACAACGTACCAGCGAGGGCAGGTCTGTCATATCACCTCCCAGCAATGTTACTTCGTTCTCGATGCCCAAATATCGCAGGCGCCAAAGAGCATCAGTAGAGCGGCGGGCATGTACACCATAAACCTCATAACCTTTATCAACCAGCAGTTTGGCGAGATATGCGCCATCCTGGCCAGTAATGCCCGTAATCAATGCTTTTTTACTTTGCAATCTTTTTCTCCCAATAGCGGTAAAGGTTCAGTAATGTTTCGTCAACAGGTACCTCGGGTTGCCAGCCGGTGTCGTGTTTCAATTTATTGTGACTGCCACACACTCGCGGTTGGTCTGCTGGTCTGTATCGGGCCGGATCGCTCACGATTTCAGCCTTTACTGCAGCCAGCTCCAGTAACCTTTCAAGCAGCGTCCGTATCGAGCGTTCTACGCCCGAGCAAACATTGTAAATCTCGCCGTTTCGGCCGTGAACCAGCAGCAATTCGTAAGCGCGCACTACGTCCTTAACGTCACTGAAATCACGGGTAACGTCTATATTGCCCACCTTTAATATTGGCGACCGTTCGCCAGCGGCGATTTCTGCAGCCTGGCGTGCAAAATCCGACAGCGCAAAATTTGGTGACTGTCCTGCTCCAATATGATTGAACGGGCGCGCAATGACAATTTCAAAGGGGCAGGTCAAACTCCACTGGTAACAAAGCAGTTCAGCTGCAGCCTTGCTGACAGCATAAGGGTTGCGGGGCCGTAAAGCCAGGTCTTCACGAATTGGAAGCTGGTCTTCGGGAACCAGACCATAAGCATCCCCCGTACTTACATATAAAAACCGTCCGGTAAAACCGGTCTCCGCCAAAGCTTCAAACAGGCGCAAAGTGCCCAAAAAATTAACTTCATAGGTTTTTTCAGGAAATCTAAATGAATCCGGTACAAAGCTTTTGGCTGCAAGATGTAATACCGCGTCCGGCTGGAACTTTTTAAAGCAATCAATCAGCGCGGGCTTGTCGCAAATGTCAATGTTTTTTGACAGGCTCGACAATCCCGCCGCAGTTTGCTGGTGGGCTAAGGCGTGTTGGCCGACAAAGCCTTGATCACCGGTTATCAGCAGGCGAGTCACTTTTTTATTGGAAATCATCTATTTCTCTAGTCTGGCTCAGACCATGACTAGCGATCTGACAAATGTTGATTCAATCGAACTACTGCCTGAAGCATTCCGTAAAGTCGATGGCTCAGGGTGGAGTAGCGGTGCGCGGCGCGCCACTGCTCTGCTGCAATTTTCTTTATACGAATATTTTCAGAACTTGTTGCCATGGCATCAAGAAGTTGCCCGACTCCCAGCGCAATTTGCTCAGGCTTGCACCCTGGAAGAGTAAATACCGCAGGATCAACGTCATCAAAGATTGATAAAGGAGTCACTGCCACCGGCTTTTCTGCAGTCAAGCCGCCACGCACAGCGGCACTCGATGATTCGCCCGTTACCTGGTAAGGATAAATAATCAAATCGGCCTTGGCCAGCAAAGCCAAGCTCTCGTCATCCGGAAGATAGTCTGTGTGCATATCTATCCAGCCGCTCAGTCCTAATTCTTTTATTTTCTCTCTTGCTGCCTGAATCAACGCCGCAGACTCCGGCACTGGGTATTCAGCATTCACCATCACAAGGCGAACATTTTTACCAGACTGATGCAGCAGAGCCACGGCATTTATCAACTCCAAAAGGCCTTTGTGCGGCAGAAAGTAACCGTAAGATGCCAAAGTTGGCACTGCGGCTGGAACGGGTGCAGCTGCTTGCGCCAAAAATGGCGTGTAGTCCCGAATACCATGAGGAAATAGCGTCACGTTGTCAATCAAGCCCAAAGTTTTGAGTCGATTCAGATCACCTGGTGCATGAACAAGTATTCGGTGACAGCGGGCCAACACACTCTTTAGACTGTGTAATCGCTTGTTTCGATCATGCACCGGATCAATAGTGGCGTGCATCGTGATCACCACTGTCATGCCAACATCTAATTGATGCTTCAAGAAGTCGGCAAATTTTTCGAAGTCAAAGAAGTTGTAATTGAATTGAATGACCAGGGTATCAATTGAAACCCGCTCGATGACGCTGCAAAGTTCCGTTAGTTGATCTTTATTGCCAGCGTCCCAGCAGCGGATGACCTCTGGCCCATCGGGCGAAGTGAATTCAGTGGTTCTGGCAGCCAGAATGGTGACGTCCGAAGGTATGTTCTCCACCAGATGCGCAGAATAAGACGCAATACCGCAGCGGCTGTTCCAGGTGCTCACCCAGCCAATTTTTGGTTCCGGAAAAGCAGGCATTTTTGCCCATTCCCGAGCTGAGCTTACCAGCCGCGTAGAGACGTCTGACCAGCGAAAATTGCGCAGCAAAAGCTCTTTACCCTTTGCCGACCGCTTGCCGCGCGAAGACGGATCGGTGTCGTAAACATCGCGCATTGTTTTGGCAAGATGGCCAATGTCTGGCATTGCCCAAACAGAGTCAAACAGACCAAAGTGCGTTTTAGCGGGCTCAAATTTATAGTCAACCAGCCAAGCTGTCTCGTCGTTACAAAAATCAGTCTGCCCGCCCCAGCCAGTGGTGATAACCGCCAAGCCTGAAAGCATGGCCTCTGCCATTGGCAAACCGAAACCTTCAGCCTTGCTGGGTGCAATCAGGGCGTGGCATTGAGCATAGAGCGCCCGAAGCTGCGAGTCACCAAGGTCATCTTCAATAATCAACACATCGGGAAAATTGCGATGTTCGGCCTTAGCCCGTGCAAGCCAGCCGTGAATCTCATTGTGCGGGTTTGGGAACGTTTTGATAACGAGAGTGACATCGTCCTGATCAGAAAAAACACGACCATACGCCTCAAGCAAAAGATCTGCACCTTTGCGCGGAAAACACGACGATACATGCAGAAATCGAAACGTCTTTGCGGTGACTTGAAAGTTTTTGTCTGCTTCAGTCCGCTCCCAATGATCAACACCGCATCCTGACACCGCCATTGGTACTGAAACGCCATGGTCAATCAATATCTTTTCAACATGGCTAGAAAGACAAGTGATGCCTTGAAGGTGTTCATTAAAGTTTTCTACCCACGTTCTCGGAAAACCTGATTCCTCCCATGCGTAATGATGGAGCAGATTTTGCCGACCTGTCATGTCGTTCACTCGTGGTGGGTAAAGGTTACGGCTGGTAACGTCCGCGTCATTCGCAGGAATATTCTGCGACGCGACGTAGCACGCATTTATGTCTGGGTTTGCACTTAAAAACGTGGCGCTGGGTATAAAGTCGCCAGGGCCCTCAGTAGAGTGCAGTGCAACCCGGTGTCCCTGCTGCGCCAGCGCACGCGCCGTCTCCCTGTTTAAAAGCGCTAGGCTATAGCTGCTATCGAATGGACCTTCAATTCGCCACGTGATGTTTTCGGGTAGCTCTTTTGTGCGCGCGATTGCCCCTGTCTGTTTGCGATTATGGTCAATGCACCGCGCTATGCCCGTCAAATCCAGCTCGGTGGGCGTGTATCCATCTTGGTTGATGGCACCTATTGCATCAATCAACTGACTGTAGCTGTCACCACGAGCCACAACAATTTCTGCCCAGCCAGTCAATTTGGCCGGCTGTACAGCACGATGTTGTTCAAAAGCCGCAACGGCGCGTAGGGCACAAAGATCCCAAGAAAACTTTTTAGCCTGTACAAGAGCATGCTCTCGCAACGACTTAAGAAAATCATCATCCGTTAATACCTGCGTAATTTTTGCGGCAATATCGTCCGGGTCTGACGGATCAAACAGTGCGTCCGCGCGTCCAATCACTTCGGGCACACTTGTAGTTTTAGAGCCAATCGCGGGTGCTCCACAAGCCATAGCCTCAAGTGCAGGAAGGCCAAACCCCTCGTGCAACGACGGAAATACAAATAGCGCACAGTGACTCAAAAGTGCCACCAAATCTTCGTCAGCTATGTGCCCGGCTAAAACAAATTGAGGGGTGATACCCAACTGCGAGGCAAGTGTGTCCAGGTGCAGGCGATCAAAATCTGAAACTTTACCTACAAACAGCAGCTGATGCTTCGATTGCAGCTCTTTTGGTAACAGCGCAAAAGCCTTCAACAAGCCGTCTAGATTCTTGCGCGACTCCAGAGCGCCGCTGTACATCAAATACGGCAGATTTAGACCGTAACGAGCAAAAACTTGTTGCTTTTCGGTCTCGTTTAAAAGGCAAGGGCGGAAGTTATCGGTGTGCGCCGCAGAAATAGTAACTGTTTGCTCCCCCGCTGAGCCAAGTGCGCTCATCGCCTCTTGCCGGGCACTGTCGGAAATAGCCAAGAGCAAATCTGCTCGTTTAAGACTGGAAACTTTATCCATGTACCACTGCCGAACCCACTCAGCGCCAAGATAGCTTGTAGGGTTTAGCAGTGGGATCAAGTCGTAAAGCGTTATGGCAGTAGGCGGGTGCTTACCTAAAGTACCCAACGAGATAACTGCATTGCACAGATTTGACCCCTCAAAAAGGCTGGATACGTGAACCATGTCCGCCTGCATCTCAGCGAGAAAACCTTCACGGATCAATTCGGCCGCACGCCGACGCCAACTGTTCTCGGCGCTTTCCCAAGACACCAAAGCGGGCACGTTGAACACCACCACACGATTTGGTGGAATAAGGCCCTTAAATGCTGCTCTGATACTTTTAATTGTTTCGGGAAAGTTGCTGTTCAGGACCACCCAAATCTCATGGCCATTGGCATTGCGTGCAATGGCTTGTGCAAGCGCGAGTGAATAGCGCCCAATACCGCGAAATCGGCTTCCGGTTTGCGCACCTTGCAGGTCAAGAACGATACGCATCAAATACTCTCTTTATTTTTCTTTATGGCGGCCTTGATATCAGAATAAACGGCTAATTGTCTTGGCGTCAATTGCGAAAACTTGCTGGACTTATTTAAAAACGGAGCAGGTTCAGGGGCTGCGTTCACTACATTTTGGCGGCCTACAAGGCGGCGCTGAATTGAACGGAGCAAGTCATCAAAACCCAACTGTCTAGCCAGAATCGAAATCCGGCTTTTAAGGGCGGGACGTGCACCGATAAACATCAAGCAGCGCAGCAAAAAAGGCCGGGCCACTTTTTTAATAACGACCTTGGTGCCAGGCCAAAAACCGCCAGCGTTTACTTTGCGCAGCTGCATCGCGCTCCAGCGCAAAGGCGCTGTGACTCGCCAGGAGCGGCTGTTGAAAACATCTTGCAGTAACTGGCGGGCTTGCTGAGCCTGGGTTTCAGCTTGCAGTGCGGCAGTCTGTGACTGCTGGGCTTTAATTTCCGCTTGTTGAGCCGTGTCCACAGCTTGCTGAGCAGCTTTGGCAGCTAGCTGAGCAATATTTTCAGCCTTTTCGGCGACGCTCTGCGCTAACTGTGCCTTGGTTTCCGTCTGCTGCGCGGCAATCTGCGTCTGAAGCGATTCAACTTTAGCTAGTTGGGCAGTGCGTTCGGCTTGTTGTGATGCACTCTGTGCCAGTAGGGCTTTGGCTTCAGCTTGTTCAGCCACGTGCTCTGCTCGCAATGCAGTGGTTTGTGCTTGTTCGGTACGTACAGAAGCCTGATCTTGGTATCGCGCAGTCAAACTCTCAAGACTTAAGCCGTATTCCGCCGAAAAAGGAGAATCCAGTTGCGCCAGCAAAACTTTGACGGCTGACTTTTGCGTAACAACTGCATAGTCTGGACTGGCGCCACCCAGCACATCTTGCAAAGTTAAATGCGTGTGTTGCGCTAATTCCTTAGACTCCTGCAGCCGGACAATCTTTGCACGCGCAAAGCCGTAAAACTCAGCAACAAAAAACAAAAGCTCCGGTGGAATAGGGCGCTGATGGGTTGGATCGAGATAAAAATTTCGGGTTGCAACAACAATATTTTCCGGATTTGGCGTTTCCATAATGAGGAGACCGCCCGGCTTGAGAACGCGGTGAGCCTGCGCAACGACCGCTTGTAATTGCTCAAAAGTCAAGTGCTCAACCAAATGAAAAGCTGAGACAACTGATAGGCTGTCGTCCGTTAAGCTTTTTAAATACGAAATGGCGTCCCTTGTTTCTACCGGCAAACCCAATTCCCGACACGCAAGCAACATGCCTTCGTCCAGATCAACACCACGACAGTCAATGCCGACTTCTTGCATCAGCTCAAGCCACTCGCCACGGCCGCAGCCCAGGTCAACTGCGTTAACATCATGATGTATATCTTTGAGCGGTTCGACAAACGGCAAATAAGCACTCAAACGAGACTTGATTAATGCACGGCTTCCTCGGTGATGGTCCTCAAAAACGCGATAAAAATTACTGTTCAAAAAATGCCTCAAGTTTGGTAAAACCATGCTACACGGTTCCAATTATCGCACCGCGTCACCGCGATATCTCGGGCCTGGCAAGCCATTCGGGCTAAACTTTTCTTTTAATCTTTCATGCTGGGCGCCTTAAGGCTCATGCTTGCCCTCGCCGTTGCAGCAAGCCATGCTGGCATGTTAGTGGGCGGTCTTAATCCCGGAGTTGTGGCTGTCATTGGCTTTTATTTGATTTCGGGCTACGTCATGGCGGGCCTTATTCAGCGGTATTACAGTCAGCCTTCGCAAGCACCAGCGTTTTACCTGGACCGCGCCATTCGGCTTTTACCGCAGTACCTGTTTTATTGCGGTCTTGTTTTGGCCTGGCAACTCTCTACCCAATCCACTACGCCGTTTCTTGGTTCAGTCAGTCCCGGAGTCGGTAACTTACTCAACAACCTGCTGATTGTCCCGCTCAACTACTACATGTATAACGGCAGTGACCGCTACACACTGATTCCGCCTGCCTGGTCGCTTGGCGCTGAGGTTCAGTTCTATTTTCTAGCTCCTTTTTTGCTGCTTTGGCCTAAGCGTCTGCTGTGCATAGGCTTTCTAAGCTTGGTTGTTTATTTAACTGCGCTCTGCGGCTTTATCAACAGCGACTGGTTTGGTTATCGGCTATTGCCCGGTGTGCTGTTGTTTTTTGTTCTGGGCGCATTGTTACAACATCAACATCAACTATCCCAGCACAACCGCGCACTCGCCATGACAGTCGGAGTAACGTTTCTGGCGGGACTGGCGTTGGTTTTACTCCACCTGAATGGCACCTTGCGGCAGCCGTACAGCTTTGAAACGCTTGTCGGTCTAATGCTGGGACTGATACTTTTGCACACTTTGGCTACTCGTTCTCCCACCCGTTGGGACGAGCTGGCCGGAAACATTTCTTACGGCGTGTTCCTGAACCACTTTTTGATCATCTGGGTGCTTTACCCACAAGGCGTAAATACCGCTCAGCTTCCTGGTTTTCTGATGCTCAGCATGGTGTTTTCGTGGCTTAGTCAACGGTTAGTCGAGCAACCACTGCTCAAATTGCGATACCGATTCAGAAAATCTCCCCAAATAACGCCAGGCTGATAAAGTAGCGAACTAACTTCCACCGACCAAAATTATGCGTAGATACATAAACAGGCAACTTATCAAACGTCTTTCTTGTGTTTTTGGCTTGGTATTTGGTGCTATTGCACATGTGGCCGCGCAGGACGCGGCCATCATTGGTAGCGTCACATTTCAGGTAGGCGATACCCGTCTGGACCGCAACGGCACCATAACCGCCATCACTAAAGGCCAAACCCTGAAAGCGGGCGACCGCCTGCTCACGGGTGCAGACGGCCACGTGCATGCCCGCATGACCGACGACGGCTTCATCAGTGTTCGGCCCTCCGCCCGCCTGCATATCAAGTCTTATGTCTATGCTCCGCAAGACCCTGGTGCCAACCGCGTAGGTTTAATGCTGGAATCTGGTGTATCTCGCACCATTTCCGGCAAAGCTGGCGAAGCTGCCCGCGAAAACTATCGTTTCAACACCCCGGTGGCCGCCATTGGTCTGCGCGGCACAGACTATGTCGTACAAGCACTGCCTGACATAACCCGCGTTTCAGTGTCCAAGGGTGCCATCACCATGAGTGCCTTCGGGCCGGGATGCCCGCTCAATGCACTTACCCCCTGTACTGGCCCGTTGGTGCGTGAATTGACCGCCAGCAGCCCTCATGCTTATATGGAAGTTCGCGCGCAAGGTGGCGTTCCAGTGATAGTTTTGCCTGACAACAATAAAAACGCGCCTAACCAGGCAGTCCCGCCTCGTTCAGAAGAACTTCGCGTCCTGGTGGAAAGCCCAGTGACTACCGCACTCACCAGCGAGATTTTTAACACCCCCCGTAACATCGCACCGCCGGAGCCCGCCGAAGTACCCATGTCAGTCCCGCCATCTGCATCAGTACCTGTAGTAACACCTCCTCCCGTCGTAGCGGTAGTGCCTGCACCCGTGCCAGCTCCGGCGCCTCGTCCAGAAATCGCTTGGGGTCGCTGGAGCAACGTCGCCCTGCAGGACACGCCTACTCTTGTCAGTCTGGCCACTGACGACCGCGAGATAACTTTCGGCAATGCCCTATTCGGTTTACTGCGCCCCGCCAACTCTTCAAAGTTCCCAACGGCAGGTACGATTGCCATGACTTACAAGCACGGTGAAGCCTACCTCCAAACAACCCAGCCAGGTGCTGCGCAACTGCTCACCCCGGCGCAATTGGGCAACGCCACCCTGCAACTCGACTTTAACAACCGCCAGTTTGCAACCAGGCTCAGCGCCACCGCGCAGGGGGCGACGTACGAGCTTAATGCCCAAGGCACTATTCATCCGCAAGGTTTTCTGCTGGTTAACCCAGCCCGCTCCAACATGAATCTGGACGGTGCCCTTAGCAATAACGCCGCAGAGGCCGGTTACCTGTTCGACGCCAACGTTGCACCTCGTCAAAGCCTGATTGGTGCTACCCGCTGGGGTCGCTGATTCGCCTACTTTCAACCTGCGGCCTTGCTGGCTTGATGCTGTTTGGTACGCCTGGTATTGTTATAGCGCAAAAACCAACCAGCCTTACCCAGCAGATTGAAGCTAGCCAAAACCCTGACGAGCTTTACCAGTTGGGCCTGGCTGCATTAGCGGCCGGCCAGCCTGACCTTGCTCGCCAGGCGTTTGAGCGCGTTGTCGGCCTCAACCCTGGTTTTGCCGGTGCCTGGCTCGATTTGGCTCTGGCCACCGCCCGCAGCGGCGACCTAGCTGCTGCGGTGGAGCACCTCGAATATCTGCGTGGCCAATTTATTTTGCCCCCTGCGCTGTCAGCCCAGGTGAATTACTGGTTTAGCCTTTGGCAAACCCCGCAGCCAGCTGCCGCATCACCGGCCTGGCGGGGCGAAATCTCTATAGGGCTGGGCTACGACAGCAATGCCAACACCGGCCCGGCGCGCCAGCAAATACCGCTTAGCCTGGCCAGTGGCAGCAGCCTGTTTGATGTGGACAAAGCCTTTCAGCCGCGCGCGGACCGCTTTTCCGTGATCGGCTTCACACTTGGTGGGCCGTCTCTGCGGCTGGGCCCAGGGCGTATCGGCCCTGTGTTGCTGCTGCGCAGCAAACGACTCCTTCAAGAAAAAGAATTCAACACTCTGGACCTTCAGCCCGGCTTGCAGTACATGAGCCCCCAAAGCCCCCAAGGCCCAGGCGGAGCCGACACGCCAGAGGGCAGTTGGCAGGTCAACCTCTTTGCCCAACATTACCGCCAGGGCGGGCAGGCCCTGTACAACGGGTTGCGCGTGGGTGCCCAGCATAGCGTGCCCTGGCGCATGTGCGAGCGTAGCTCCGGGGCAGAGATCGAAACCCGCTTTCACCAGCGCACCCCCAGTTTGGGCGCAACGCTCTACAGCGTGAACGCCGGTTTGTCTTGCCCTGTGTTGGTCAGCGACCGCACAAGCATCATGAGTGGCACCCCGGGCGGCACCCTGAGTGCCAACCTGAAGGCTGGCTTTGAACAGGCGCGTTTTGACCGCGCAGGCGGCAATAACCGAACTGTTGAATTTACGATGCGGTATGAGCAGCTTCTTAACGCGACACAAAGCTTGCAAGCGACTTGGCAAATCGCCCAGATAGCCGACCAAACCGGCTACAGTCCGTTGCTTGAAAACAACGCTACACGTCGGCTACAGCGCCAAACCATCAGCCTGGGCATGCGCCAAATTATTTCCCGGTCATGGGAGGCGTATTTAAATGTCGATTACTTTCAGCAACGCGCCAACTTGCCATTGTTCGACCAAAAAGGCAGCCAGATGGTGTTCAGGTTTGTCAGGGGATTTGATTGGTGAGTGTTACACTCGTTCGTTGGAAGTAAGCAACAATTTTCAAAATATGTGATGTGAGTCACAATTTTCATTCTGCGAGTTGTGCATACTCGCGTCACGGTTTAAGAACCGGTTTTCGAAAACTGTTTTTTTTAATGCCTTTTTTAGGAGAAATCTAATGGCTGTCTCAGTAACCGCACAAAATCGTGCTGATGTTTCAAATCTATATGTAGCCCTGTTTGGCCGAGCGCCTGACGGCGAAGGCCTGGGTTACTGGAGCACCCAGTTGGCCAATGGCACATCATTGGCAAACGTCGCCACCGCCATGTTCAACGTCCCAGCAGCGCGTGCCTACTACCCTTCATTTGCCACCAACAAAGAAATCATTGATTCTTTCTACCTGAACGTTCTGGGCCGTACTGCTGACACCGAAGGTTCAGCTTTCTGGACTGCCAAGCTCAACGCACCAAGCGCAACTCCAGGTCTTGTCATCACAGAAATCATTGCTGCAGTGGTCAATTACAAACCGTCAGGCCTGCCAGGAAACACTGCACTTGATGCGGCTGGCACATTGTCAAAAACCCTGTTTTTGAACAAAGCCACTGTTGCACTGGCCTACGGTCTGACCAACGGTTCAGTCGCCGGCGCTGAGATTGCATTGAACGGTGTTAACGCAACTCCTGCATCAGTTACAGCAGCTTTAGCCGCATTCAACGCAGGTGTTACTCTGTCCCTCACAACTGGCCTTGACAACCTAACCGGCTCTTCGTCCCGCGACATCTTCAAGGCAAACGTCTCTCAAAACGACTTGGGCGCACAAGTCAATACGCTAGGTTCGGGTGATCAAATTAAAGGTGGCGGCGGTACTGACACATTGTTGGCCAAAATCACGGCAGGTGCGTACATCAATGGCAATGGTGGACTCCTCAATAGCCAGCCGCTCACCATGCCTATTCAGCCCGAAACAAAATCCATTGAGATTGTGAAGCTTGAAGCTGTTGAGGCAGCCATTACTGGCTCAGGCAGAAATACCCAAGTTTACGTCAACGCCAAAGACATGGAAGATGTCACGCAGATGTGGTCCAGCCGCTCTGATGCTGACCTGAATGTTTTAAACCTGACCACCAAAGGCTTGGCATCGCTGTCACAGCAGACCCTGGGCATGGAATACACCGGCAATGCAGACACCCGTTGGGGTGCTTCCGATTATACCGTTTATTACGACCAAGATTACCTGACCGCCGGCACCTCCCGTACCGACGCGATTGAAATCCGTATCGTCAACAACCTTGAGTTGAAAGTCAACAACAAAGGTCTGGTTGCTTTTGAGAAGGTCAGCTTTGCTGTCGCTGGCGTGCTCGTTACCGTTGACATCACGCCTGCCATCCGCGCTTTGACCGGTGCAGACGCTTACAACGCCCTGGTTGTTGCCATTCAGCAACAACTCGCAGCGCAGAACATCACCGGTGTGACTATCTCGACCCTGCCAGTTCGTACCGCGGTTTTCACTGATGACTTGATTGAGGGTGGGGTTACGTTCCCGCGAGGCACTGAATCTGGCCAGTACACACCTATTTTGGTCACAAGCACCGCTGGTGCGTTGACCCGTGGTCAGGCGAACGTTGACAACACCACGTTGAACTTCAACGGGTTGAACACACAGTTGTTCCAAACGAACAGCACTGATGATCTGGTCACCGTCAATGTCGCGCTTGAAAAAGTTGGCTTGGCTGGCGATGGCGGCACGTTCATTGCAGGTAGCATGAACAAAACTGAAGACAACGTCTGGAACGCCAAGAACACTGTTGTTGACAGCACCACGTCTGGTATTGAGAGGTTCATCGTGTCTGTGGGTGGCGACAACACCAAGTCCAGCTCTTTGGCCGGCATGCACTCCACCAACAACAACTTGCGTGTTGTTGAGGTGAATTCTGCTGCCACCACGGTATCTGGCGCAACCTTCGCTAACCTCACCATCGGCAATTCCAACACACGAGGTTATTCCACGGATGTCCAGTACGACGGCAAGTCATATGAAGTTGACCGCCCTGACGTGGACAACCAGTACGCCCTCAAAGACGTTAAAACCTTCAACGCTGCTGGCCTCAAAGGCAACTTGTATTTGACCGCAGCGCTGACGAGTGAAGTCACTGCCAAGTACTTGAACGTCATTGACAATGCCGCCAACCCTGCGGCGGACAATGTGGCCTTTACTTACACCTCGGGTGTTGGCAACGACTACATCAACTTGTACCTCGATCCAGAAAATCTGGCGCAGCCAGGTACGGTCACCCGCGAAGACATGAGCTTGATTATTTCAACCGGTCTGGGTAATGACGAAGTGCTGGTGGGTACTGGCGTATACAACTATGAATTTAATGGTGAAGGTGGTTCCGGCGGAACCGGTCCAAACTGGTACGAAAACCAGCACATCAACGCCAACCTGAAAATGGTGGGCGGCGTGGCAACGGGCCAACTGTTGATCAACACTGGCGCGGGTAACGACATCGTTCGCACATTGGGTCTTGGTGACTACGCTATCAATGCTGGTGATGGCCTGGACACCGTGTACCTTGACAACACCGGCACCAATGAGGGCACTACCACCGGCACCCGTGCTACATGGACTGTCAATGACGTTAACAGTAGCAGCTTGCCTAGTTTGTTGTCGCAGCCAGCAGCTATTTCCGCAACAAAAATCGCCAATTTGTTCCTGAACGTGTCGTTCAAGGGTTATGACGCAAAGGTGCCTGTCGGTGGCAGCAATGGCTCCCTCACGGGTGTCAGCGTGAATGACCTGACGATCAACCAAGCCATCAAAGCTGCCATCAACAGCGACCCGGTGCTGAACAAGCTGCTGATCGCTGAAGACGGCCCTGGCCGTACTTTGATCATCACATCCTTGATCGACGGCACGCAGCAAGATGCCAATGCGTTCAGCGACGTTGTGGTGTCCTTGTCTACCACGGCTTTGTCGGCACAGCAATTGGTAGCAGCGTCCGCGTTGTCTCCAGCACAGGCGACAGCCTTGGGCTTTGGCGTGGCAACATCGACCGGCTTTGGTGCCACTCCACTCGGACGTTTTGACGCTGACCTTGAACTAACCGGTGATGAGTCCAATGCTATTTCTGACAACCTTGTTGTAGGTGGTTTGGGTAATGACGTGTTGGTATTGGGCACGGGTTTTGGCAGCAACGACACCGTGGGTTACTCTGGCTTCCTCAACGGGACTGACAGTATCGTTAACTTCGACACCACGGCAAGCACTACGGTCTTTAACAGTAACTCGCGCGAAACAGTGACTCTGCTGTTTACCAATTCTGACGGTAACCCACCTGCGCAAACTATCATTTTTGATGGTGTCACGGTAACTCTTGCGGCACCGACGTTAGGTATCATTCCAAATCTTGACGTTGCTTCGCAGTTTGTTAACCAATACAACGCTGCAGCGGCGACAAACGGCTGGGTTGCATCGTTGGGAGGCAATGGGGCCATCTCTGGTCAAGAAATTGCTACCTTCACTGCCGTGGCATCCGACGCTGATCTCACCGCTGGTCAAACCTACACCGTAGCAGGACTGACGTATACATCGACTGGCGTTACTACCCAAGCCCAGTTGGCGGATGCTTTTGCCAGTCTTGCTAATGGTGCAACCACAGGTGCTGGAACCTCCGGTACCTACACCGGCGCGTTGACTGGCTACTCTACTGGCACTGTCAACACCCTCAACGGCGGAACTTTCATAGTTAACTTTACCTCGGCATCTGTTGGGGATGTGCCTGATTTGGTCGATTCAGGTTCGGGATTAGCAGCAGCAACGATTACGGTAACCAATCAGGGTTCGGCTGCTTCAACTGGTCAGCGAGTGACACTGGTGCGTGACATTGCTGGCGCAACACCCGATGTAACATCTGCCATGTTTACAGGTAATTACTTTGAAAACTTTCCCGGTCTCGTCGATGGCAACGGTGTTGTCGCTGTCTTGACAACAACACAGGGTCAAGACACCATTCAGACGGCGGGTACTAACTCGACGTATACCGTTACTTACACGGTGGCAACCACCTCGGTGGTAGCTGCTGGTTCACTCGCTAGCGTTTTTGGTGAGGCTCCTAACGACGGTGCGCTGACCTTGGCCAACAAGGCGGCCGGCACACCTTCAGCTGGCTTCAGTGCCGGACCTGTTGTTACGGCGCCTGGTGGAGTTAGTCATTCTGTGACCTACACTGCGACAGCGGCTGGCGAGACTCCGATCCCAACTGACGTGTCGTATGGCTTGGGTGTTTCCCCAGCTGATGGTGTCGAGGGCACGTTTACCAGTACCGCTGGTACTAACGGAGTAACTACGCCGCCAGTGCTTGTTTCAACTTTTGGTGCTGGTTTGGACCGTCTCGACTTCACCAGCTACGGTGTGAAGGCTGTCTTTGTGGGCGCTATTCAGGTGACAACTGGTGCGGCTCCGATTTTGGGTCAAACCTACATCCAGATGACGGAGTCGACGACCAATGCTGGCGAGTACACGATGTCACAGTTCACAGAAGCTGGTGCAGTTGACACGCTGGTCGGTCTCGTTGGTATTGCAGATTTCGGTGCAACGCAACCGTTTATTGCAGCGAATTTCATTATCTAAAGCAACACAGGCTGGGCTGCACCTCAGGGTGCAGGCTGGTTTGATGGCTTGATCAACAGCAGTTGATTCCCCAAAAGCCCCATGCTCCAAAAGAGCATGGGGCTTTTTTATGAGATTAATTGGGGTCAGACTCCAATTAATTAACGCGCAATGCTTTTGTAAGGTCAAAGAAAACGCTATTAAATTAATAGCTGTTCGCGCCCGTGTTATGTGAAGTAGACCCTGATTTAATGCATGATTTAATGCATGATTTAATGCATTATTTGAGGCATTGTTTGAGGCACCATTTAATGCTGGTGTGCAGCCAGCTGTAGTCGCGAGCTTATTAGCCCGTGGATGCGGCTTGCGCCACATTGACCGAGCACTGAATAGCCGATAACATCAATTTTTTTTAATTTTTCCAGCGATGCTGGTTAACTTCTTAATGGGCATGCTCATGACGTTTACTGTGTACAACCCAGCCAATAATTCGTTAACGCAGGTGGTCAATTCCATCTTGGCACCTAACTCCGGGATCGTTGTGGTGCCGAATTCGATCAGGCTAAAGTACGGTTCTGGCTATGGCGAGACGTCGACCAACCTCCAGTCATCGGTGTCGTTTTACAACGGCAGCATTGCAGCGCTTGGCATTGGCCCAGGGCTGTTGTTGACGTCGGGTGACGGCAACCCCGCGCTGTCAAACACCAGCAGCGGCTACAGTGTTGAGTTAACGCCGTCTGAAACCGATGCCAGCCTGACGCAGGCCGTGCAGACGGCTTTTAAATTTGCGGGCGAGGTTCAGGATGCCTCCACGCTTGAATTTCAATTTACCGTCAACAACCCGGCCCTGACTGGCATACGTTTTGACCTGGTGTTTGGTTCAGACGAGTTTCCAGAATATGTTGACTCTTCCTACGTCGATATTGCGGGTGTGTTTGTCAACGGCGTCAACTATGCCTTGTTCAATGGCAACAGCAACCAGCCGCTCAGCGTGATTGGTACCAACCTGGCGCAGGGTGGCTTTCAAGACAACACCAGCGGCGCGCTGCCGGTTGAGTACGACGGCATCATGCGGCTGGTGTCGGTGGTGGTGCCAGTGCAGCAAGGCGTGAACACGCTAAAGATTGGCGTGGCTGATACCGGCGACCAAATTTTGGACTCTGGTTTGTTTGTGTCCAACGTCAGGGCGGTGCCGTACGCAAGCGGTGGCCTTCTGACCGTGGTCAATGGTACGGGCGGTAACGACGTGCTCACGGGCCTTGGTTTCAGCGAGCTGTTGGATGGCGGCGCCGGTAACGACACTATCCGGGGCAATGGCGGCAACGACCTGATCATCGGCGGCGCTGGTAAAGAC
>ENA-OFCX01000406-OFCX01000406.1-metagenomes-genome-assembly--contig:-NODE-406-length-22962-cov-4.886367_pt1 | contig 22962 bp, 23 predicted proteins | sample MGYA00153384_OFCX01 | MGnify analysis MGYA00153384
GGCGCAGGTCGTCGCGCGATCCGCGCATCGCGTCGGCACCCCAGATCGCATCGGCGGCACGCGGCGGGCCGCTGCCGGCCTCGGGCGGAGGCGGTGTTTCCATGTCGGGGCCCGGCGACGCATTGCCGTCGCCTGCCGAACCATGCCCCATCGCGCTGTGATCCATGCCGTCCATGCTCTCGGCAGACGTCGGTGACGGCACTGGCGTCGGCATCGTGTGACCAGCGTGTGGATCGGCCTGCACGGGTGCGGGCTTCGCTGCGGGTGCAGCCATCGGCATCGTATGGCCAGCGTGCGGATCGGCCTGCACCGGCACAGGCTTTGGTGCTCCCACGGGCTTTGGCGCTGCCCGACGCTTCGACGCGGCGGAAGGATTCCGTCTAGGGCTGCTGCACGAGCTCGTGGCGAGCGATGACGACATGGACGAAAAAATCAACGATATGTGCGATGCCTTGCTGCAGGGCGGGCCGTTGGCGCATTTTGAGGCCAAGGCACTCATTTCGGCTGTGAGTAACCGACCCATCGACGACGCCGTTATTGCCGACACTGCAAAACGCATCGCCAGGGTGCGCGCCAGCGCCGAGGGCAAAGAAGGCCTTTCTGCCTTTTTGGATAAACGCAAGGCCCGCTGGATTGTGGAGAACTAAATGGAAGCGAAATTAATTTTGTATCCCCTGCTGGCGATGTTTCTGCTGGTTTGCCTTGTCGCGGCCACCATGCTTCGACGCCGCGTCACGTTCTACAAACAGAATCGCGTGCACCCACAGAAGACGGCAACTTCATCGCAAATGGCGGCGGTCATGCCGGATTCGAGAGGGCCTGACAATTTCCGCAATCTGTTCGAGCTGCCGATCATGTTTTATGTGGCCACCCTCACCATTTACGCCGCCGGTCTCATATGCGTGCCGCACCTGATTCTCGCTTGGGGCTACGTGATCGCACGCTACGCGCACAGCTTTATTCACTGCACCAGCAATGTGGTCATGCATCGCTTCTATGCGTTTCTGACCAGTTGCGTGCTTTTGGTTTGCATCTGGCTAATGCTTGCATACCAGTTGCTGTTCACGTTGTAAGGCGAAGTCATGTTTAACAAGATACTGATTGCCAACCGGGGTGAGATCGCGTGCCGGATCATGCGGACCACGCGACGGATGGGGATTGCTTCGGTGGCGGTGTATTCCGAGGCCGACCGGCATGCGTTGCATGTGGAACTGGCCGATGAGGCGGTCTACATCGGGGCGGCGCCGAGCCGCGAGTCGTACCTGGTGATCGACAAGATCATCGCCGCGGCGCGGCAGACGGGCGCGCAGGCGGTGCATCCGGGCTACGGATTTTTGTCGGAGAACGCCGGGTTTGCGCGGCGCGTCGAGGAAGAGGGACTGGTCTTCATCGGCCCCAAGCACGCGTCGATCGCTGCGATGGGCGACAAGATCGCCAGCAAGAACCTGGCGAATGCAGCGAAGGTCAGCACGATCCCGGGCCACAACGCGGCGATCGACACCGCCGAGCACGCCGTCGAGATCGCCCAGGGCATCGGCTACCCGGTGATGATCAAGGCCAGCGCGGGCGGCGGCGGCAAGGGGTTGCGCGTCGCGTTGAACGACTCGGAGGCTTTCGAGGGCTACACCTCGTGCCGCAACGAGGCGCGCAGTGCCTTCGGCGACGACCGCGTCTTCATCGAAAAATTCGTCGAGGAACCGCGCCACATCGAGATCCAGCTGCTTGGCGACGCGCACGGCCACTGCGTCTACCTGTGGGAGCGCGAGTGCTCGATCCAGCGCCGCCACCAGAAAGTAATCGAAGAGGCGCCGAGCCCGTTTCTGGACGACGCGACGCGCTGCGCGATGGGCGAGCAGGCGGTTGCCCTGGCGCGTGCCGTGAACTACCAGTCGGCCGGCACCGTCGAGTTCGTGGTCGGCAAGGACAAGCGCTTTTATTTCCTCGAGATGAACACGCGGTTGCAGGTCGAGCATCCGGTCACCGAATGCATCACCGGGCTCGACCTGGTCGAGCAGATGATCCGGGTTGCCGCAGGCGAGCCGCTGGCCTTCACGCAGTCGCAGATTCCGCGCCGCGGCTGGGCGATGGAGTGCCGCATCAACGCCGAAGACCCGTTCCGCGGCTTCCTGCCGTCGACCGGCCGGCTGGTGCGGTTCCGTCCGCCCGCGCAGACGATGCAGGCTTCGATGCCGATGCCCGAGGGCGGCGGCGTGCGGGTCGACACCGGCGTCGTCGAGGGCGGCGAGATCCCGATGCACTACGACTCGATGATCGCCAAGCTGATCGTGCACGGGCTCGACCGCGACGATGCCATCAACAAGATGCGCGCGGCCCTGAACGCATTCGTGATCCGCGGCGTCGGCAGCAACATACCGTTCCAGGCGGCGCTGCTGGCGCATCCAGAATTTCAGGCTGGGCGCTTCAACACCGGCTTCATCGCCGAGCATTACCCGAAAGGTTTTTCCGCGGCGCGGCCGGCGCACGAACGCTCCGACTTCGTGCTCGCGCTGGCGGTGGTGGTGAAGCGGCGCATCCGTGAACTCTCGACCGGCCTGAGCGGGCAGGTGCGCGGCCACGAGATGGCGATCGGCGAGGACTTCGTGGTGGTGGTCGACGAAGGCGACGGCGTGCGCCGCCAGGCGGTCGCGCAGGTGCAGGCGCAGGGCGCGCAATGCCGCGTCGAGCTCGACGGCCGCGCGCACCACATCCGCATGGACGGCGCACTGCGCGACATCGCGGTGCACGGCGAATACGACGGCCGGCCGTTTTGCGCTCAGATCGAACGCGTCGGGCTCGATTACCGCATCACGCACAACGGCCTGACGCTGCTGGCGCGCGTGCTGTCGCCCAACGCCGCGCGCTTGTATGCGCTGATGCCGGTCAAGCCGCTGCCGGACCTGTCGAAGTTCTTGCTGTCGCCGATGCCGGGGCTGCTGGTCGACGTCGTGGTGCAGCCCGGCCAAGTGGTGCGCGCTGGCGAGAAGCTCGCTGTCATCGAAGCCATGAAGATGGAGAACATCCTGCTCGCGCAACGGGACGGTGTGGTGTCGCGCATCGCCGCGGTCAAGGGCGAGAGCCTGACCGTCGACCAGATCATTCTGGAGTTTCACTGATGACTGCTGCCGCCCGCCCGTTCAAGGTGCTCGGCTTGCAGCAGGTCGCCATCGGCGGACCGAGCAAGGCGCGGCTGCGCACCTTGTGGGTCGACACGCTCGGGCTGCCGGTCACGGGCCATTTCCGCAGCGAACGCGAGAATGTCGATGAAGATATCTGCGCGCTCGGCGCCGGCCCGTTCAAGGTCGAGGTCGACCTGATGGAGCCGATCGACCCCGACGCGAAGCCGGCGGTGCACGCCACGCCGCTGAACCACATTGGCCTGTGGATCGACGATCTGCCGAAGGCGGTCGAATGGCTCGGGGCGCGGGGCGTGCGATTCGCGCCCGGCGGCATCCGCCGCGGTGCGGCCGGCTTCGACATCTGCTTCATGCACCCGAAGGGCAACGAGCAGTTTCCGATCGGCGGCGAAGGCGTGTTGATCGAGTTGGTGCAGGCGCCGGCCGAGGTGATTGCGGCGTTCGCTACCATCTCGGAATGAGCTTTCAGCAAGGGTTTTTTCGAAATCTTCGCCGCGTGGCCGACGGCGTTTGCGCCGGGAGCGTGCAATGAGCGTGCGGGAGATCTTGAAGATGGGCGACGCGCGCCTGCTGCGTGTCGCGAAACCCGTGCGGGCCTTCGACACGGCCGAATTGCAGGCCCTTATCGAAGACATGTTCGAGACCATGCACGCGGCCCAGGGCGCAGGCTTGGCGGCGCCGCAGATCGGTGTCGACCTGGCGCTGGTGATCTTCGGCTTCGGCAGCATCCAGCGCTATCCCGACGCGCCGCCGGTGCCCGAAACCGTGCTGATCAACCCGCTGATCGAACCGATCGGCAACGCGATGGAAGAGGGCTGGGAGGGTTGCCTCTCGGTACCAGGCCTGCGCGGTGTGGTGCCGCGCCACGCGCGTATCCGCTACAGCGGATACGACGCACGCGGACAGCGCATCGAACGCGAGGCCGAAGGCTTTCACGCCCGCGTGGTGCAGCACGAGTGCGACCACCTGATCGGCATGCTGTATCCGATGCGGGTGCGCGACTTCAGCCGGTTCGGCTACACCAGCGTGCTGTTTCCCGGGCTCGACGCCGCCGCCGACGATTGACGAGGTTCGATCGGCAGCACGCCGGAGCCCTGCACACCCCCAAGGCGCCGCGGCGCCGAGGAAGCACGGGTCACGGCGCGACCTCCGAGCGCTGCGGCGCCTTGCCCAGCAGCGGCTGCAACGCCGGCCAGACGTTGTCGAGCATGCGAGGATGTGCGGCCGCGGCGGGGTGGATGCGGTCGGGCTGAAACATCTGCTCGGCCTGCGGACCGTCGGCCACGCCGGCCAGCAGGAACGGCACCAGCGCCGTGCCCTCGGAGCGCGCCACGCTGGCAAACAGCGCAGCGAAATCGTCGCTGTACTTGCGCCCGTAGTTGGGCGGCACCTGCATACCGACCACCAGCACGCGCGACTTGGCGGCCGTTGCCGCGCGGGCCATCTCGGCCAAATTTGCGCGGGTTTGCTCGAGCGGCAGGCCTCGCAGCGCGTCGTTGCCGCCGAGTTCCAGGACGACGATGTCGGGCCGGTGCAGCTTGAGCAAGGCCGGCAGCCTCGAGCGGCCGCCCGAGGTCGTGTCGCCGCTGATGCTGGCGTTGACCACCCGGGCCGGCGCCGGCTGCTTCGCCAGCCGCTGCTCGAGCAGCGCGACCCAGCCGCGTCCGCGCTGCAGTCCGTATTCGGCCGACAGGCTGTCGCCGACGATGAGGATCGTTTTCGGCGTCGCATTGGCCCCCCATGAGGGCCGGGCACTGCCGGCGCCGAGGCCGCTCAGCAGGCCAAGCAGGCTAAAGTGCGTTAGCAGACGACGGCGCGTGCGGTTCATTTGCATTCATTCCCATCACCAGAGCACCCATGTCCGAATCGATCATTGCCGTGGAAGGTGTTACGAAGCAGGTGCAGGATTCCAGCGGTACGCTGACCATACTGCACGAGATCGATTTCAGTTTGCCACCCCGGCTTTCGGTGGCGATCGTGGGCGCGTCGGGCTCGGGCAAAAGCACGCTGCTGTCGATCATCGCCGGGCTCGACACGCCCACCACGGGCACCGTCAGGCTGGCCGGCGCTGACCTGTTCAAGCTCGACGAAGACCAGCGCGCCGCGGTGCGCGCGGCCAAGGTGGGCTTCGTGTTCCAGAGCTTTCAATTGTTGGGCAACCTGAACGCGCTCGAAAACGTGATGTTGCCGCTTGAATTGCAGGGCCGCAGCGACGCCCGGGCGCTGGCCACCGAGATGCTGCAGCGCGTCGGCCTCGGTGAGCGGCTGCGCCACTATCCGAAGGTGCTGTCGGGTGGCGAACAGCAGCGCGTTGCGCTGGCACGCGCCTTCGTGGTCCGGCCGGCCGTGCTGCTCGCCGACGAACCCACCGGCAGCCTCGACTTCGCCACCGGCGAGAAAGTCATGGAATTGATGTTCGACCTGAACCGCGAGGCCGGCACGACGCTGGTGCTGGTGACCCACGACCGGGCCATCGCGGCGCGCTGCGATCGTCAACTGCGCATCGAGGCGGGCAGGGTCGATCAGGGCGCGCTGGCGATGTAAGCCCAGACCACGCCACGCACATCGTTGCGGGCGGGGTCCGGATGGAAGCTGGCGGAGAAGCAGGCGTGCGCTTGGCATCGGCCGATCGGTCCGCTCCCGCTCTGCATGAATGCAAAAGGGCGCCCGCAGGCGCCCCCCGATCACCGGATGGGCACCTCAGTTGGGCGCGCTGAACTTGTAATCGGTCTTGGCCTTGGCGCGCACTTCTTCTCGGTATTTCTCGAGCTTGACCTGCGCCATGCGCTGTTGCAGTTGACCCTTGACTTCTTCATAGGGGGGAAACTGCGCGGCGCGCGTGTCTTCGAGCTTGATGATGTGGTAGCCGAACTGCGACTTGACCGGAGTCTGGGTCATTTCGCCCTTTTGCAGCTTGACCAGTGCCTGCGAGAACTCGGGCACATAGGCGCCCGGGTTGGCAAAGTCCAGGTCGCCGCCGTTTGCTCCCGACCCCGGGTCTTTCGATTGGGTCTTGGCGAGCTCTTCGAAACTGCCGCCGGCCTTGATTTGCGCGATCAGCGCGACCGCCTCTTCTTCCTTTTCGACCAGAATGTGGCGGGCGCGGTATTCGGTGCCCGCCGACTGGGCTTTGAACTTCTCGTATTCGGCTTTCATCTCGGATTCAGTGACCGGGTTCTTGACCTGGTAATCGGCGAACAGCGCCTGTATCAGCAGGCCTTGACGCGCCTGCTCGAGCTTTTGGCGGTAGTCGGCGTTGGCGGCCATGCCACGTTTTTCCGCTTCCTGGCTGTAGATCTCGTCGAGCACCACCTTGTCGCGCGCCCGCTGGTCGATGTCGGGTGGCAATTGCTGGTTTTGCGCAGTGGCCTGCGCGCCGACCTGCTTGAGCAACACATCGATGCGCGACTTCGGCACGGCCTTGCCGTTGACGATGGCAATGTTCTGGGCCTGCGCGGACAGCGGCGCGGCAAGGACGAGCGACAGCGCGAACAGGCTGGCGCAATGGGCGACTGGTTTGATTTTCATGGCGGTGCCTTCAGCAAGAACAAGGGAGTGAAGCGACCCGTTTCGCTGCAGGCCTGCAAACGTCGGGCGGCTTGGCGAGGTCTGAACGAGGTTCTGAATTTACGAGTCGTCCGGAAGTCTGGCGTCGATCGCCAGGGCGTGGATACCCGCCGGGATCAAAAACGCGAGCGCATCATATACGAGGCGATGACGCGCCACACGGGTCAGTCCCTGGAAACGCACGCTGGCGATGCGCACGCTGAAATGACGGCCTTCGCGCGCCCCGGCGTGGCCGGCGTGCAGGTGGCTGTCGTCGTCAACCTGCAAGGCGGCCGGCGCGAGCGCCGCGGCCAGCGCCGCTTCGATGTCTTGCGCCGACACGCCCGTGGAAGGGCCTTCGTGCGGCGCACTTCGGTCGACGCCTTTCGGGCGGTCGATCGGGCTCATGGTCGGCCTCCCGGGCTCGGCGCTGGCTCGACCGCGGCCGGCTCGTCGGCATCGCTTTCGATCACATGGCGGCTCAGGTAGAGGCCTTGCGCCAGCGTGAAGAGCAACATCAGTCCGATGCCGCCGAACAGTTTGAAGTTCACCCAGTTGGCGGTGCTGTAGTTGTAGGCCACGTAGAGGTTGAGCACGCCCATCAGCGCGAAGAACGCGATCCAGGCCAGGCTCAGCCGCTGCCACACGGGCGCCGGCAGCTTGAGCTGTGCTCCCATCAGCACCTGCAGCAGGTTTTTGCCGAAGAAGGTCTGGCTGACCCAGAACGCCAAACCCATCACCCAATACAGCACGCTGGGTTTCCATTTGATGAAAGTCTCGCTGTGGAAATAGATCGTGGCGCCGCCCAGCACCGTGACCAGTCCCAGGCTGACCCACAGCATCATGTCGATCTTCTTGCCGCGGGCCAGCAACACCACCACCTGCAGCAAGGTGGCGGCAATCACGACCACCGTGGCCAGCAGCACCGGGGCCTCGGCCGGGCCGACCACGCCGCCCGACACCAGAAAGCCCAGGTGGTCGGTGGCGTACGCGGCGGCCCAGTCCTTGTTGCCTTCAGCGTACTTGAACATGCCGAAAAAGAGAAAGATGGGCAGGAAATCGAGCAGGATTTTCATGAGGCACACGGGCGGCGCCCGCAGTGATGTTTGTCAGGTGGGGAAGGGCGCATTCAGTTCTTGCAATCTATTCAGTCGAGGCGTGGTCTATCGACGCGGAATTGATGCAAAAACGCTCGCCGGTGGGTTGCGGGCCGTCGTCGAAAACGTGTCCCAGGTGCGAACCGCAGTGGTTGCACCGCACCTCCACCCGCACCATGCCGTGCGCGCGGTCGACGACGCGCTCGATCACGGTGCTGTTGATCGGCGCCGAATAGCTTGGCCAGCCACAGCCGGCATCGAATTTCGATCCCGCTTCGAACAGCGGGGTGCCGCAGCCCACGCAGTTGTAGCGGCCTGGCTTCCAATGATCCCAGTACTTGCCGGTGAACGGGCGCTCGGTGCCGGCTTCGCGCGCCACCTGGTACTGCATCGGATCGAGTTCGGCGCGCCATTGCTCGTCGGTCTTGTGGAGCGGGTAGGTCTTGTCGTCGATGCGGCTCATGGGACCGGGACACCTCGGTGTGTTGCGCCCGTGCGGGCAGGATAACGTCGTGCTTCTTTGCCGACGTTGCGCGGTTTGAATGCCGCCAGCCCGTCGATTTTAGCGATGCAGAGTTCCCGGCGTGCTGGTGCGGTCTGAGCTGGCAATGCAGCGCTGCGCTGCAGTGGAGCGGGGCCGCCTCGCGCTCGACAGCCGCTCGACAGCTGCCCGGACGGCCGCTTGAACGGCCTTTTGAACGGCGGCTTGGACGGTCGCTCGAACGGCCGTCCAAACGGCCGCTCAGACGGCCGCTTGGACCGACCGCGCGATGTGTCCCCGTGCGCCGCGGCGCGTGGGTCGCCTGATGCCTGATGCCTGATGCTTGATGCCGCAACACCGCAATGCCGCAATGCCGCAATGCCGCAATGCCGCAATGCCGCAGTGCCGCAGTGCCGCAGTGCCGCAGTGCCGGGCCGCACGCGCCGTTGGCGGGGTTGGAAGCACGCCGGCCTGGCGTGGTGCGGGCCTGCAACGGGGCCTGCACGCGAACTTGTTTGCGCTCAGGCCCGCACCCGGCGCCGTGCGCACAATCGGTCACCGAGGGCAGGCGTGCTGCGTCTGCGGCCTCCGGTGGTATTTCCCGGTCGGGCCGTGTCCCCGACAACTCACACCGGACACCGACATGTCGATCACGCGTTTTGAAAAGATCATTTGGTTGCTGATATTCGGCGGCCTCATCACGCTGGGCCTGGGCCTGGCGGTGGCGTCGGGCCAGCCCGGGCTGGGCTGGACACTGGCGGTGACCGGCGCGCTGGCGGTGGTGCTTGGCGCCGTGCTGGTGTGGGTGCGCTCGCGCATGTCGGCACCGTGAAGTTTCCGGTGCTGATCCCGTTCGTCGAGGAGCTCGGCATGGAGCTGCAGGCGATGGGCGACGGCCGCGCCACGCTGACGGTCGACCTGCGCGATGCGCACCTCAATTCGTGGGAAGTGGCGCACGGCGGCGTGATGATGACGTTGCTCGATGTGGCGATGGCACACGCCGCACGCAGCCTTCTGCACGGCCGCACCGCTGACGGCCCCGGCGTGGTGACGCTCGAGATGAAGACCAGTTTCATGCGTCCCGGCCTGGGTCGGCTGCGCGCCGAAGGCGTGTTGCTGCACCGCGCCACCACGCTGGCATTCACGGAAGGTTCGGTTTTCAACGAAGCCGGCGAGTTGTGCGCTCATGCCACCGCGACCTTCAAGTTCATCCACGCACTGCCCACCGGCAAGCGGCGCCTGAACGCCCTGCAACGCCAAGACGACGCCACCGGAGACGCGCCATGACCTTCACGAACAAACAGGTGCTGCTGGCCTCGCGCCCGACGGGCGAGCCGACGACCGGCAACTTCCGTGTCGTCGAGCAGTCGCTGCCCGGCCCGGACGAACTGGGCGACGGACAGGTGCTGGTGCGGCACCACTTCCTGTCGCTCGACCCGTACATGCGTGGCCGCATGAATGCCGGCAAGAGCTACGCGGCGCCGCAGCCTCTTGACAGCGTGATGATCGGCGGCACGGTGGGCGAGGTGGTGCAGTCGCGGCACGCCGGCTACAAGGCGGGCGACAAGGTGGTGGGCATGGGCGGCTGGCAGCAATACAGCATGGTCGATGGCAACGCGCCCGGCATGCTGCGCCGGGTCGACACCTCGGCCGTGCCGCTGTCGGCGTACCTCGGCGCGGTCGGCATGCCCGGCGTGACCGCCTGGTACGGCCTGACGCAAATTTGCGCGCCGAAGGCCGGCCAAACGGTGACGGTCAGTGCCGCCAGCGGTGCGGTCGGCAGCGCGGTCGGGCAACTGGCCAAGGCGCGCGGCTGTCGCGCGGTCGGCATCGCTGGCGGTGCCGAGAAGTGCCGCTATGTGGTCGAGGAACTGGGCTTCGATGCCTGCGTCGATTACAAGGCGCTTGCCGATCCGAAGGCGCTTTACCAGGCCCTCGAGCAGGCCACGCCGGACGGCGTCGACGCCCACTTCGAGAACGTCGGCGGCGCCGTGCTGGACGCCGTGCTGGCGCGCATGAACGCGTTCGGGCGCATCGCGCTGTGCGGCATGATCAGCGGCTACAACGGCGCGCCGATCCCGCTTGGCCAGCCGGCGCTCATCCTGCAGTCGCGGCTGATGTTGCAGGGCTTCATCGTCAGCGAGCACATGGAGGCCTGGCCGCTGGCGCTGAAGGAACTGGGCACGCTGGTGGCCAGCGGAAAACTCAAGTACCGGGAGTCGGTGGCACAAGGCATCGAGGCCGCGCCAGAGGCCTTCATCGGGCTGCTCAAAGGGCGAAATTTCGGCAAGCAGCTGGTCGCGCTGGTGTGAGCTTCAGAGCCGCCTGACGCCGCCCCGGCGGGGTGGCAAGTCGCTTCACCATAACCTTGCGCTCTTGACCAATCAGACCGGCGCGTCGGTGCTGTGCCCGTGTTTCGTGCCGCCCCGCATCGCCGACAGCGAACGCAGAAGGCCACCTGGGATGCGCGACGGCGCGGCGCCGACGCGCAGCCAGCAGCTCGGCATGGCGATGGCGGCGCGCGCGGTCGGTAGCGGCAAGGTCAATGCGTCGGTCGTGGCGCAGCAGATGTTCGAGGCGGTGCGCGAGCAGCACTTCTACATCTGCAGGCTTGCAGCTGCGCTTGGTCGACATCCTGCAGTCGCGCAACCCGACCGACCCGAACGTGCACGGGCCCGAACTCGGCGCCGAATTGCGCGCCGCGCCGCGCGAGACGACCTGAGGGCGCGACACGACGCGCTGACGCCCGGTCGCCATCCAGGCGCTCCCGCGCCACGCAGCACCCGAGTTTTCAAAAACACCTGGAAACACTGCCGCAGCCCGGCAGCCAGCTGGTGGTGCGCGATGGCGCGCGCCGGCCGCGTGCGATCGTGCGCATCACGCATGTCGAACGCCGTCGCGTCGACCAGGTCGACAACCGCTTCGCCTTCAAGGCCGGCGAGGGCGACCTGAACCTGCGCGGGTGGCTGACCGCGCACCGGCAGGACGGCGCCGAACGCGGCGAGCAGAAAGGCTTCGAAGTCGGTGCGCCGCTCGACAAAGTGCTCGAGCACTTCGACGTGTCTGGCCGGCGCCGCACGAGGGACCGCAGGGCCCCGGCCAGGCGGCTTGACGGCCGTGGCGGGCAGCCGGCCGGCGCAGCGTCTGCGGCAGGCTGCGGTGGATGGGTGCGACGACATCGGCTGCGCTGGCGACCAGGCTGCCCGGCAGCGCGACGGCGTCCATCGAGGCCGCTCACCAGGCGAAATCGGCCAGCGTGAGCGCGGCCGTCGGAGTGTTCTTGATCGGCGCCTCTGCGCATTTGCAGATCGCCTCGGGGCGTGGCATGGGCCCGCGTCCAACGCTGTGTGCTCTCGCAATGAGGCGCCGTCACCCGGCCGGCGCGCCCGGCCATCGGCGGTGGTTAACATCGTTGGCCATGCCCGGCTTCCGCCTCTCAGCGCCCCCGTTTCGCTCGCCGCGTTGCCGCCGATGGAGCACCGCATGAGAACGGTCCGGGCTGTCGCGCTGGTCGGGCTGGCGTCGTTGATGGCGGGTGGATCGTTTGCACAAACCAGCGAAGCGAGCGCCGACGGGCTGAGCTCGCGGCCGACGCAGGTGCGCGTGAATTTCGAGTCGGTTGCACTGCCCGGCGACGAGCGCATGGGCTTGCTGGGCACCAGCTACCTGATTGAATTCGGCCGGGGCTTGTCCGCGGGCCCGGCCGTGTATGGCGCGATCGCGGGGCAGCGTGGTGGGCTGTTCACGATCGGCGCCGAACTGAACTGGCAGCGCCGACTGAGCGGCCCGCTGTGGCTCGACCTCGGTTATTACGCCGGCGGCGGTGGCGGTGGCGCGGCACCGGTGGGCGGCGGCCTGATGCTGCGTCCGCACGCCGACCTGCTGTGGGACTTCGGCGGCTTTCGTGCTGGCCTGTCGCTGTCGCAGGTGCGCTTCGCCAATGGGCAGATCGACAGCCGCCAACTCGGGCTGGTGGCGTCGGTGCCAACCAATTTTCGCTACGTCGCAGCCGACCGGCTCGACGCCCCGGTGAGCGGCAGGGCCGGTACCGGCCTCGGATTCGACCGCGTGCAGGCGGTGGTGGCGGTGCTCCGGCCACCGTCGGACGCGCGCCGCACCGGCGGCGGCAGCCTGCCGGCGAACATCGGGCTGGTCGGCGTGCGCGCCGAGCAGGCGCTGGGCAAGCATGTTTATTGGGGCGTCGAGGCGGCCGGCGCCGCCAGCGGCGGGGTGGCAGGCTATGCGGAATATCTGGCCACGCTGGGGGCTGAGAGCGGCTATTGGCAAGGCAACCTGGTGTTGGGCGCGCGCGCCGCGGCGGGCATGGGCGGCGGCGGCGAAGTGCCAGTCGGAGGCGGGCTGTTGCTGAAGGGTTCAGCGTACGGCATCGTTCGCCTGAGCGACGTCCTCGGCCTGACCCTGGAAGGCGGCGTGATGAAGGCGCCGCAGGGCGAGCTGACGGCGCCTTTCGCGTCCGCCTCGCTGCTGTGGGTGCTCGAAGACCGGTTCGACGCCGGTCAGTCTGCGCTGGCCACGCGCACCGAGTGGATCCTCGGCCTCGAGCGCTACGAAGCGGCCCGCCGCGACGGCAGCGAGCGCAACCTGGACGCCGTGGTGCTCAAGATCAACCGCTTCCTGTCGCCGCACTTCTACCTGACCGGGCAGGCGCACAGCGCGCTGTCCGGCGGTGCCGGCGGGTATTCGGTGGGTCTGTTCGGCCTGGGCGTGCAAACGCCGCTCGGCGCGCGCTTTCATGCCGGCGCCGAACTGCTGGCCGGGGCAGCCGGCGGTGGCGGCGTCGACACCACGGGCGGGTTTGTCGTGCAGCCGATGGCCTACGTGGGCTGGCAGGCGACGCCGGCCATCGCGCTGCGCCTGGGCGCCGGAAAGATCGCCACCCGCCAGGGGCCACTCGACAGCCCTGTGGTGGAGCTGTCGCTGGCTTTCACATTCGGGGTGGCGAGTGGCGGCCGCCCGTGATCGTGCGCAGGTGATGGGTCGCCCGGCATGAGCGCGCCGGGCCGCCCCCAGTGCGAATCCCGAAGCGCTCTTCGCGCGGGGCAGTCGATGAGCGCGCCGGGCCGCTTCCCAGCGCGAATTTCGAAGCGCTCGGCGCACGGAACAGCCCAATGAGTGCCGGCGCGTGGCGCGTCGCGGTGGTCGGCGGCGGGCCGGCCGGGCTGATGGCGGCTGAACGGTTGGCGTTGGCGGGATTGCAGGTCGACCTGTACGACGCGATGCCATCAATCGGGCGCAAGTTTTTGTTGGCCGGGCGCGGCGGCCTGAACCTGACCCACAGCGAGCCGCTCGATGCGTTCGTGAGCCGCTATGGCGCGCGCCGCGCGGCAGTCGAATCGATGTTGCACGAGTTCGGCCCGGGCGAGTTGCGCGTCTGGGCGCTGGCGCTCGGCGTCCGCACCTTCGTCGGCAGCTCGGGCCGTGTGTTTCCCACCGACATGAAGGCGGCGCCGCTGTTGCGCGCCTGGCTGCACCGCCTGCGCGGCCTGGGCGTGCGCCTGCACATGCGCCATCGCTGGCTCGGCTGGGCCGGCGAGGGCGGCGATCGCCACCGGCTTCGGTTCGCCGCGCCAGCGGGTGAGTTGACAGCTGAATTCGAGTCGGTGCTGCTGGCCCTCGGCGGCGCCAGCTGGGCCCGACTTGGGTCGGACGGCGCGTGGGTGGCGCTGCTGGCCGGGCGCGGCATTGACGTCGCCCCGCTGCGTCCGTCGAACTGCGGCTTCGACGTGGCCCGGCCGAGCGCGGCAGGTGTTCCGCTCGCCGGCTGGACCGAGCACTTCCGCAGCCGCCATGCTGGCCAGCCACTCAAGAACGTAACGCTGTCGCTGGCAGGTGATGCAGCGGCCGGGCCGGTCGGCGAATTCGTCGCGACCGACCACGGCATCGAAGGCAGCCTCGTCTATGCAATTTCGGCGCGGGCCCGGGACCAGCTCGAGAAGCACCGAAGCGCGGTGCTGCACATCGACCTGCTGCCCGCCCGCAGCGCCGAGTTCGTGGGGTCGGAAGTGGCGCGGCCGCGCGGGTCGCGGTCGCTGTCGACCCACCTGAAAAGCAGGCTCGGGCTGGACGGCGTGAAGGCCGCGCTGCTGCACGAACTGCTGCCGCCCGAAACCATCGCCGACCCGGCGCGGCTGGCGCAAGCCATCAAGGCGCTGCCGCTGTCGCTGCTGTCGGCGCGGCCGATCGACGAAGCCATCAGCAGCGCCGGCGGCGTGCGTTTCGAAGCGCTCGACGACGGGTTGATGCTGGGCGCCCTGCCCGATGTGCATTGCGCCGGCGAGATGCTCGACTGGGAGGCGCCCACCGGTGGCTACCTGCTGACGGCGTGCATGGCCAGTGGCCGTGCCGCCGCGCTTGGCGTGCTGCGCCGGGCCGGCCTGCCGGTGGCCTGACGGCGCATGCCGGCGTCGGCCCGCCGGGGTCGGGCGCTGTGTCACACTGCGCCGCTTCAATTTCCAGACCCCGCGCGGGTCCCCGAGCCTTGGACCAGACCGTACTGCAAATCGCCGCCGAACTGAAGGTTCGGCCGGCTCAGGTCCAGGCGGCGGTCGACCTGCTGGACGGTGGGGCCACGGTGCCCTTCATCGCGCGCTACCGCAAGGAAGCGACCGACAACCTCGACGACATCCAGCTGCGCGAGCTGGAAGCAAGGCTGAGCTATCTGCGTGAGCTGCAAACGCGCCGCGAGGCGGTGCGGTCCGCGATCCAGGAGCAGGGCAAGCTGACGTCCGAACTGGCCGCCGCGATCGACGCCGCGCCAACCAAGCAGGATCTGGAAGACCTGTACCTGCCGTACAAGATCAAGCGTCGCACCAAGGCGGTGATCGCCCGCGAAGCCGGGCTGGAGGTGCTGGCCGATCGGTTGTTCGGCGACCCGACGCGGGTTCCGTCCACCGAGGCGGCCGGCTTCATCCACGCCGAGGCCGGTTTTGCCGACGCCGCGGCCGTGCTCGACGGTGTGCGAGACATCCTGGCCGAGCGCTGGGCGCAAGACCCGCAGCTGGTGCGCACATTGCGCGAGTGGCTGTGGAGCGAAGGCCGGCTCCAGTCCAAGCTGCGCGACGGCAAGGATGCCAACCACCCGGATGTGGCGAAGTTCCGAGACTATTTCGATTATTCGGAACCGATCCGCAGCGTGCCTTCGCACCGCGCGCTGGCGGTGTTTCGCGGTCGCACGCTGGAACTGCTCGAGGTCAGGCTGGTGCCCGAGGAAGCGACTCCGGCGGCTTTGCCGAACGGGGCGTTGGCACCGTCGCTGGCCGAAGGCCGCATCGCAATGCACCTGGGCTGGCGCCACCAGCAGCGGCCGGCCGACGACCTGCTGCGCAAATGTGTCGCGTGGGCCTGGAAGGTCAAGCTGAGCCTGAGCCTGGAGCGTGATTTGTTCGGCCGGTTGCGTGAGCAGTCCGAGGTGGTGGCGATCAAGGTGTTCGCCGAGAACTTGCGCGACCTTCTGCTGGCAGCGCCCGCCGGGCCGCGCGTCGTGCTCGGGCTCGACCCCGGCATTCGCACCGGCTGCAAGGTCGCGGTGGTCGACATCAACGGCAAGGTGCTGGCCACCACGACCGTCTACCCGCTCGAGCCGCGGCGCGACTGGGAAGGCTCGCTGCACACGCTGGGGCTGTTGTGCGCCAGCCACGGTGTCAGCCTGATCGCGATCGGCAACGGCACCGGCAGCCGCGAGACCGACAGGCTGGCGGCCGAGCTGGTGCAGCGCATCTTGCAGCAGGCGCCCGGGCAGCGTCTCGACAAGGTGGTGGTCAGCGAAGCCGGCGCGTCGGTCTATTCGGCCAGCGAACTGGCGAGCCTGGAGATGCCCGACCTGGATGTGAGCCTGCGCGGCGCGGTCAGCATCGCCCGGCGCCTGCAGGACCCGCTGGCCGAGCTGGTCAAGATCGAACCGAAAAGCATCGGCGTCGGCCAGTACCAGCATGACGTCGACCAGAACGAACTGGCACGCAGCCTGAACGCCGTGATCGAAGACTGCGTCAATTCGGTCGGCGTCGACCTGAACACAGCCTCGGCGCCGCTGCTGTCGCGCGTGTCGGGCCTGAGCAGCGCGGTGGCGGCGAGCATCGTGCGCTGGCGCGATGCGCACGGCTCGTTCCACAACCGCCAGCAGTTGCGCGAGGTGGCCGGGCTGGGCGCCAAGACCTTCGAGCAAAGCGCCGGATTCATGCGCATTCGCGGCGGTGACAACCCGCTCGACCAGTCGGGCGTGCACCCCGAAACGTATCCCGTGGTCGAACGCATGCTGGCCGCGCTGAAGCGCCCGGCCGCCGAGGTGATGGGACGCAGTGACGTGCTGCGCGCCCTGCAGGCGCAGCACGGGTTGCAGGCCTGGACCGACGAGCGTTTCGGCCTGATCACGGTGAAGGACATCCTGGCGGAGTTGGAAAAGCCCGGCCGCGACCCGCGACCGGACTTCAAGGTGGCGCGCTTCAACGACGGCATCGAGGCGATCAGCGATCTGCAGCCCGGCATGACGCTGGAAGGCACCGTCAGCAACGTGGCGCAGTTCGGCGCGTTCATCGATCTCGGAGTGCACCAGGACGGGCTGGTGCACGTGAGCCAGCTGGCGCACAAGTTCGTCAGCGATGCGCGCGAGGTGGTCAAGACCGGCGACATCGTCAAGGTGCGCGTGCTCGAAGTCGATCTGGCGCGAAAGCGCGTCTCGTTGACGATGAAGCTGGACGCGCCGGTGGCGCCGCGTGGCGCGCCGGCGGGCAACGCCTTCCGGCCGGCCGAACGGCACGAGCGCCAGCCCGCGGCGCGACCGGCGCCGTCGGCCGCCGGTGCGATGGCCGCGGCGTTCGCCAAGCTGACGCCGCGGCGCTGAGCGGAGGCCGCGGCTTTCGATCGCTTGCACTGACTTGCACTGACCCGACGAGAGCGCGAAGCACCGATGCGAACCACGATTGCCGACATGCCCGGCTCGAAGATCCGCCTGGTGGCCAACGCCGGGCTCGGGCGCAGCGACGTGCTCGCGTTCTGGTTTGGCGAAAGCGACGAACCCACGCCGCTGTCGGTGCGCGAGGCGGCGATGCGGTCGCTGGCGGCCGGCGAGACGTTCTACTCACAGAACCACGGCCTGCCTGAATTGCGCGAGGCGCTGTCGGGCTACATCGGCAAGCTGCACTGCAGTGTGCCGGCCAGCCGCATCGCCGTGACCTCGTCGGGCGTCAACGCCTTGATGCTTGCCACGCAACTGCTGGTCGATGCGGGCGACGAGGTCGTCGCCGTGGTGCCGCTGTGGCCGAACCTGACCGCGCAGGCGCAAATCCTGGGCGCCAGGGTCCGGCGTGTCTCGCTGCAACCGGTGAATGGTGCCTGGCAACTTGATCTGCCGACGCTGCTGGTCGCGATCACGCCGGCGACGCGCATGCTGTTGATCAACGCGCCGAACAACCCGACCGGCTGGACGCTGACCCGGGCCGAGCAGCAATCGATCCTCGACCATTGCCGCGCCACCGGCACCTGGATCGTCGCCGACGAGGTTTACGAGCGCGTCTACTTCCCCGAGGCCGACGGCGCCGCGCTGGCCGGCAGCTGCGCGCCGAGCTTCCTCGATATTGCCGAACCCGACGACCGGCTGATCGTCGCGAACAGCTTTTCCAAGAGCTTCCTGATGACCGGCTGGCGGCTCGGCTGGCTGGTGGCGCCGCAGCCCTTGATGAACGCATTGGGCACGCTGATCGAGTTCAATACCTCTTGCGCGCCGACGTTCGTCCAGCGCGCCGGGCTGGCCGCCGTGCAGATTGCCGATCAATTCGTGCCGGGCCTGGTGCAGCGCCTGCAGCATTGCCGCGACACGCTGGTGCCGCAATTGGCGGCGCTGCCGGGTGTGCACGTGGCGTTGCCGCCGGGCGGCATGTACGCGTTCTTTCGGATCGAGGGCCAGCACGATTCGCTGGCTTTTGCGCAGCACCTGGTCAGCAGCGCCGGGCTGGGACTGGCGCCTGGCGTGGCGTTCGGTCCGGAAGGCGAAGGATGGTTGCGCTGGTGCTTCGCGTCGCACGACCCCAGCCGGCTGACGCGCGGCGTCGAGCGTCTGGCGGCATGCCTGGGGCGCTGAAGCAGGCGGGGCCGGGCTACAATTGGAACGCTGTATCGCTGATGAGTTTCCTCATCGGCGACATGGCAAGCACGGCGCAGGTCGGTTTCACCGGCGACCGCAAGTGATTATTCCGAAACCGCGACATCCTGCATGGGGCAGGCTGACTCGGTTTCGATCCACAGGAAACGAGTCATGTCCCAAGCCACCATCAACAAGACCGAGATCGTCCAGGCACACGCACGCAGTGCCGGCGACACCGGTTCACCCGAAGTGCAGGTCGCCATCCTGACGGCCCGCATCAATGACCTGACGCCGCACTTCAAGGCCCACTTGAAGGATCACCACGGTCGCCGTGGCTTGCTCAAGATGGTCAATCAGCGCAAGAGTCTGCTGGCCTACCTCAAGGACCGCGACGCCGATCGTTACACCGCGCTGATCCAGAAGTTGGGGTTGCGCAAGTAGCCAAGTCCGAGATGAACAAAGCCTGTCTGGATTCGCCAGGTCAGGCTTTTTCCATTTTCCAGTTTGGAGCCGGACATCGCGGCGCTGCTGTGTCATTCCATCGACGTGCCCTCGGGGCTTCGATGGAATGGCATCCCGCCCAGAGGTCTTGAGTTCCGGGTTCGGTCGCCACCCTGAAGGCGTCAGACAACCACCGGAGACACCCGCCATGAGCATGTTCCACAAAGTCACCAAGACCTTTCAATGGGGTCAGCACACCGTCGTCCTCGAGACTGGCGAGATCGCGCGCCAGTCGGGCGGGGCTGTCATCGTCAACATCGAAGACACGATGGTGCTGGCCACCGTGGTCGCCGCCAAGAACGCCAAGCCGGGCCAGGACTTCTTCCCGCTGACGGTCGACTATCTCGAGAAGACCTACGCCGCGGGCAAGATTCCCGGTAGTTTCTTTAAACGCGAAGGCCGTCCGAGCGAGTTCGAGACACTGACTTCGCGGCTGATCGACCGACCGCTGCGGCCGCTGTTCCCGGAAGGCTTCTACAACGAGGTGCAGGTCGTTATCCACGTGATGTCGCTCAACCCCGAGGTGTCGGCCGACATCGCGGCGCTGATCGGCGCGAGCGCGGCACTGGCGATCTCGGGCATTCCGTTCAACGGCCCGATCGGTGCGGCCCGCGTGGGCTACATCAACGGCCAGTACGTGCTGAACCCGGGGAAGACGCAACTTCTCGACTCGAAGATGGACCTGGTGGTCGCCGGCACGGAAGCCGCAGTGTTGATGGTCGAAAGCGAGGCGCAGCAGCTCAGCGAGGAAATCATGCTGGGCGGCATCGTCTTTGGGCACGAGCAGGGCAACATCGCCATCAATGCGATCCACGACCTGGTGCGTGACGCCGGCAAGCCGGCTTGGGACTGGACCGCTCCTTCGAAGGACGAGTCTTTCATCGCCAAGGTCGGCGCCCTGGCCGAGCAGCCTTTGCGTGATGCCTATCAAATTCGCTCGAAGCAGGCGCGCACGCACGCCACGCGCGCCGTCACCGCATCCACGATCGCTTCGTTGCAGGAAGAAGGCGTGGTGTTCGACAAGGTCAAGCTCGACAATGTGATCTTCGACATCGAAGCGCGCATCGTGCGGAGCCAGATCTTGTCGGGCGAACCGCGCATCGACGGCCGCGACACGCGCACGGTGCGCCAGATCGAGATCCGCAACAGCGTGCTGCCACGCGCCCACGGCTCTGCCCTGTTCACCCGAGGTGAGACGCAGGCGCTGGTGGCGGCCACGCTGGGCACCGAACGCGACTCGCAGCGCATCGACGCGCTGGCCGGTGAGTTCACCGAGCACTTCATGCTGCACTACAACATGCCTCCGTTCGCCACTGGCGAAACGGGCCGGGTCGGCACGCCGAAGCGCCGCGAGATCGGCCACGGCCGGCTGGCCAAGCGTGCCCTGGTGGCGGTGTTGCCAGACCGTGGCGATTTCCCGTACTCGATGCGCGTGGTGTCGGAGATCACCGAGTCGAACGGTTCGTCGTCGATGGCTTCGGTGTGCGGTGGCTGCCTGGCCTTGCTGGACGCCGGCGTGCCGTTGAAGGCGCATGTGGCCGGCATCGCGATGGGCCTGATCAAGGAAGCCAACCGCTTTGCCGTGCTGACCGACATCCTGGGCGATGAAGATCACCTGGGCGACATGGACTTCAAGGTGGCCGGCACCACCGGTGGCATCACCGCGCTGCAGATGGACATCAAGATCCAGGGCATCACGAAGGAGATCATGCAGGTGGCGCTGGCGCAGGCCAAGGAGGCGCGCCTGCACATTCTGGGCAAGATGGTCGAAGCGATGGGCGGCGCCAAGGCCGAGGTGTCGCAGTTCGCGCCGCGCCTGTACACGATGAAGATCAACCCGGAAAAGATCCGCGACATCATCGGCAAGGGCGGTGCCACGATCCGCGCGCTCACGGAAGAGACCGGCACCACGATCGACATCGGTGAAGACGGCACCATCACGATCGCCTCGACCGACGCCGACAAGGCGGCCTATGCCAAAAAGCGCATTGAGGAGATCACTGCCGAGGTGGAAGTGGGCAAGGTCTACGAAGGCGCCATCACCAAGATCCTGGATTTCGGCGCATTGGTCAATCTGATGCCCGGCAAGGACGGCCTGCTGCACATCAGCCAGATCGCCCACCAAAGGGTCGAGCGCGTCACCGACTTCCTCAAGGAAGGCCAGATCGTCAAGGTCAAGGTGCTCGAGACCGACGAGAAGGGCCGCGTCAAGTTGTCGATGAAGGCGTTGATCGACCGCGACCAGCCGCAGCAACCCCAGCATCCTGCGCATCAGGACTGAGCACCTCACGATCGGGCGGGCCGACCGCTTCGCACCGCGCTGGCGGCAGGCTCCCGTTTCAGGTCTGGAACCATGAAAGCCATCGAGATCACGACCTTCGGCGCACCCGACGTGCTGTGCCTGTCCGAACGGCCTGATCCGAGGGCGGGTGGGGGCGAAGCGCTGATCCGCGTGTCGGCGTCCGGCGTGAACCGGCCCGATGTGTTGCAGCGCATCGGTGCCTATCCGGCGCCTGCGGGCGCCAGCGACATCCCCGGGCTCGAAGTGGCTGGTGAGATCGTTGGTGGTGACATCGAAGCGATGGCGGCTGCCGGCCTGAAACCCGGCGATCGAGTTTGCGCATTGGTTGCAGGCGGCGGCTATGCGGAGCTGTGCGTCGCGGCGGTCGGGCTGTGCCTGCCGGTGCCGGCGCGGCTGAGCGACATCGAGGCCGCAAGCCTGCCCGAGACTTTCTACACCGTGTGGTCGAACGTTTTCGATCGTGGTCGGTTGAAGGCTGGCGACACCCTGTTGGTTCAGGGTGGCACCAGCGGCATCGGCGTGACGGCGATCCAGCTGGCCAAGATGGCCGGCGCACAAGTGATCGTCACGGCCGGCAGCGACGTCAAGTGCGCGGCCTGCCTGGCGCTGGGCGCAGACCATGCAATCAATTACCGCGGCCTCGACTTCGTGGCGGAGGTTCGGCGCATCACCGGCGGGCGTGGCGTGGACGTTATTCTCGACATGGTGGCCGGCGATTACGTGGTCCGCGAACTGAAATGCCTGGCCGAAGACGGCCGGCTCGTGATCATCGCGGTTCAGGGCGGGGTCAAGGCCGAGATCGACGCCGGCGCGGTGCTGAGGCGTCGTCTGACCGTCACCGGTTCGACCTTGCGCCCGCGATCCGTGGAGTTCAAAAGCGCGATCGCGGCGGCGCTGCGCTCGACGGTGTGGCCGTGGATCGAATCAGGCCTGGTCAGGCCGGTCATTCATCAGGTCTTTGCGGCCGCCGAGGCGGCCCGGGCGCACGAATTGATGGAATCGAATCAGCACATCGGTAAATTGGTGCTGAAGTGGTAACTCCCATGGGCAGGAGCTCGACATGACGGCAGATCGCAAACTGGTGATCGGCAATTGGAAAATGAACGGCACACGAGCAGCGAATGCCGAACTGCTGGCCGCGCTGAAGTCGGCCGGCCCGTGGTTGGCTGAGGTGGTTGTCTGCGCGCCGTTCCCGTACCTGGCCGAGGTCGCGATGTCGCTGCAGGGCGGCGGCATCGCATGGGGAGCACAGGATTGTTCGGCCCATGAGGCTGGCGCCTACACCGGCGAAATCAGCGCCGCGATGCTGGCCGAGTTCGGTTGCAGTCATGTGATCGTTGGCCACTCGGAGCGTCGGGCGTTGCACGCCGAGAGCGATCAACTCGTGGCCGACAAGGCCAAGACCGCGCTGGCGCACCGGTTGACGCCGATCGTCTGCGTCGGCGAGACGCTCGCGGAACGCGAACTCGGGCAGACCGACGAGGTCGTCAAGCGCCAGTTGTCCGCCGTCATCCACACGCTGGCGCATTGCATCTCGCAGGTTGTGGTGGCCTATGAGCCGGTGTGGGCCATCGGTACCGGCAAGACCGCTTCACCAGAACAGGCCCAGGCGGTTCATGCCGTCCTGCGCGCACAACTCAAGGCGGCCAGCCCGAAGGGCGGCGCGACAAAAATCCTTTACGGCGGTAGTGTCAAGAGCGATAACGCCGTCAGCCTTTTTTCGCAGCCGGACATCGACGGCGGGTTGATCGGCGGGGCCGCGCTGAAGGCGGTAGATTTCGCCGCCATTTGCCGAGCTGCGTCTT
>ENA-OFCX01000412-OFCX01000412.1-metagenomes-genome-assembly--contig:-NODE-412-length-22777-cov-19.812561_pt1 | contig 22777 bp, 19 predicted proteins | sample MGYA00153384_OFCX01 | MGnify analysis MGYA00153384
CTCAAGCACGGTTCTTAGGGGAGGGGAGAGCGGCGACGCTCGAACCTTACCCGACGATTTAGCTTCCGGCGTGAGATAGGACATAGAGCGATTTGACATGATTAATTGAAATAGTAAGCTACTGGTTTAAGATCCAGTTAAGAATGCCAAGAATTTTCTGTACGGGCACAACAAAATAATTAGTAGGATCGATCGTGACACTACTGCCTTCTAACTTGAGAAACTGCCAGATCGTACCGCTAGTCACACAACCATAAATAACTGGAGTACTTTGCTCCTGACTTTGATTATAAAACTGCGCTGCAAGCATCTCCGCCACGCATTGACCCAATCCAGTTTCGATCTCTCCTCGTTTTGCCTGAACTAGCATTAATACTGGAGCGTCGATCGTAAAAGGATTTTCAGATTTACTAAATAGGAAATCACAGAATCCGTTTAAACCACGCTCTCGATCGACATCAAATTCTTCACCAGAAAATAACTGTACTCGTTCGTTCGTCAGCCTTCTTGCTTCAACTAAAATCGGACTAACTAATAATTCAGACTTAGCCTTTTCAGTTCTAGCAACTTCAGCTAAACGAAACGATTGATTGAAAATATCTAACATACTTGGTTGTGGTTCTACCAATGGTAAAGATTCACAAAACCGTTCATCAGTTATCTTTAACTTAAATTGATTCTTGACAGAATCTAACGTGAAATTATTGTATGCCATGGAAATAAGCTACTAGTAAACTACACTTGCTCTACTGTAAAATCGGTAGACTGCTCGCTTAACATCCACTTGAGAATACCAAGAATTTTTTGGACTGGCATCACTGCATAAGTAGTCAGATCGACTGTAACGCTATTACCTTCTAATTTAAGAAATTGCCAAAATTTACCGCTAGTCACACAGCCATAAATAACTGGAATAGATTGCTCTTGACTCTGATTGTAAAGTTGTGCTGCCAGCATTTCAGCAACACATTGACCCAATCCAGTCTCTAGATCTCCTCGTTTAGCTTCCACTAGCATTAACACTGGAGCATCGATAGTCAATCGATTAGCAGATCTGCTAAATAAGAAATCACAAAAGCCGTTCAAGCCTTGCTCCTTGTCTACATTAAACTCTTCACCAGAAAATATTTGTACTCGTTCATTAGTAAGTCTTCTTGCTTCTAATAAAATCGGACTAACTAATATTTCAGATCTGGCTTTTTCAGTTCGAGCTGATTCGGCGATCGGTACCCAGCGATTGAGAACACTTAGGATATCTGGTGCTGGCTCTGCTGGAGGTAAAGCCGAGCAGAAAGGATGGTCGCTTAACTTTAACTTAAATTGATTCTTGACAGAATCTAACGTGAAATTATTGTATGCCATATTTAGTAAATCACCAGCAAACTACTTTAATTCTACGGGGGATTTCGATCGGAATACCAGCAATTCAGATCGACCGAATCCGAATATTAAATTAATCGAATCCGAATATTGGACTTACCATCAAGCTGAGATAATAACCGATCGCGGAGTTGGTTGACTAGCACCTCCACCTCCTCCGGCGAACTGACTTCCCGCCCAGTTAGATCGATCGCAATCGTCATCACCTGTTTGTCAGTGGCTTGCGACAGGGCATCGTCGAGATAACTATTCGCCTTTTCCTCCGCCATGTGTAGCCTCAACACTGCCGAATCTTTTAGCTCCAGTAATTGAGGATAAAGTGCCTCAGCAGTCGTGTCGTAGGTTGCGTCCGTCACCGGACGCAGTACATAGGTCGCCTTGTCTGGGCTGAGTCGGGCATAGCCAGACCGCCGTTTCACCTTGTCGCGAATCGCCTCTGCCTGCTGTTCCTGCCGCTCCAATAGCGATCGCCGGACGCTGAGGTAGTGGGACTCGATTTGCTGCAATTGCGGCTCCAGACTGGCAATATCGCGCCACGGTCGATCGATCGCGAGTTGTGCCGCTACCGCTGCAATCTCGGCTTGCACCTCAGTCGCCGATCCTACTTGTTCGAGTTGGGCAACCTGATGCTGCTGAACCGACCCCGCCCGTGATACTGCGGCGATCGCGGCATCAGTTAGATCGGTCTCTAGAATGCCTAATTGTTGCACCCCATCGCGTAAAATATCGAGATTTCGCTTCACTTCAACCAGCGTAGGTTCGACTTGGCGGGACTTGAGACACTTTTCCAACGCCGATTGCAATTTGGCTAAATTAGTCGGTAAATCCAACCGATTGGGTAGCTTATTGTAACGGTGTTCTAATTCTCGCAACCGCCTTACCTGATTGGGAAACTGCTTAAATACTGCATCGGCGATCGCATCATCTTCGCGATCGAGATCGATACCCAGCGCATCTTTGAATAACGTACAAATGGCAATCCGATCGCGGGGACTAATGCCGCGATCGCTCGGAGGCAGAATATCGGCGCGTTTGAAATCTCGATCCTTGGTAAATAAATCCATCACCCCAGGATCGCGAATCGACGTGACACTGGTACCATCTTCGAGCCGAATTTGAATTTTACTCGCCCGAAATAAACCAGCCAGACAAGCCTTCACCACATCCGGCGCGTAACCGTAAGGCGGACTGCCAAAAAAGGTCAGCAACACTAGCCCAGTAACCCCATTTCGATCCAAGACATACTGACCGATCCGTGTGGGCACCTCTCCCGCACAAGTCGGGTGATACTTGCCAGCATCTAGCTCTAGGATGCCCAGCCCATCTTGCATAAATTTAGTCGAAGGCCCTGTTAAATCTCGTTCTAGTAACTGTTTCAGCTCAGATGGGATAATCGCCACATCAAAATAACGATCGAACAGTTCCGGTAGGATACTTTCTCCCACCTTTTCTAACACCACTGCAAAGCCAGTGCCGAAATTCCTCACCTCCATCTGGCGACCTCGGAAATAGAGCGCACCAGCTAGAAACGCACGGACAACGCCATCTTTAACTTTGGTTTCCAAGCTTTCGCACCGACTCTGCTCGTCAAACAGCATCCGTTTTTTATCGATCGAGATCGACGCACTCCGCCCTTGATATTTGTTGACAATGTGCCGCGACTTTGCCAAGTCTCGCAGCAAGCTATCCAGATCGTCTAATTTCCCGACCACCCAAATCAACCGATCTCTGAATACCGTATCACTGGTCTGAATCCAGGTTGCGGCGGTTTTTTCCTCCTGGGTTTTGAGATATTGAAAATCGATCGAAATCGCCGCCAGTTCGTTTGGCACTTGCAATCGATCGGTTTGCCGCTGTCGCCCATCGCTGTAATAAGCAGCCCACCGAAATTTCTTCCCTTTGTAACCTGGATTCGCCGCCGTGCCCAGTAAATCCTTCAACTTGTCGGCAACAATCTGGCTTGATTCAGTAGGGACGATACTATAACTATCGCGTTCTCGCGCCCATTCCTGACCCGCCGAGCTTTGGAGCTTATAACCAGTCTTCTCGGAATAAGACAAGAGATTCAGCTCTCGCAGTTGCTCCAATGCCTGGGAAATCTGCCCCTCTTGATTGCCCTGTCCCAACCGCTCGTAGAGACATTGACTCACCAGTGCCACCGTTGTCGGCTCTTGTTCTTGAATCAGCTCCAGCAACGAGACAATCTTCGCCACCCGCCCCAAGAGCGCGTCCTGGACTACTTCATCCTGACTAAAGATCCGCGTCAGAGTGGTTTGCATATCATTGTCAAGCGATGACTGCTGTACCTCGAAAATGTCTTCTAGGGTAATCAAATCTCCCAAAGGTCTTTCGCCCAGCTTCCGCTCGCGAAACAGGTCGCCTAAAAGCTGCAACAGCCCGCGAATCGCATGATCGTCACCCTTGGCTCGACTCGATCGCAAGCGTAAATTCGACGTGATTTGCATCAGCAGATCGACATATCCTGGCAGCATGGGATAGACTTCCACGAAATCTTCTTCGGAAATCGTCTGACACTGATAGCCATACAGCTTGAGATCGATCCGATGCTGCCCAAAGATCGCCCGCAGTTCCCCTTCCTGGGTCGGCAATTTCTTGAGCAAGCGTTTATGTACCACATCCCGAATATTCGTCGGTGCCAAATGCACCCGCAACTTCGGCGGAAATCGATCCTTGAGCTTACCGATACTGCTTTCGTCGTCGCTATCCTCCAACTGCTGCTGACCCGTCGCCAGCAGCCAAACTTGCCCTTTGAGCTTCTGCCCCAAAGCCGAGACAAAAGACTGAAGCTTCAACATCCGCGTGTTGTTTTGATAGATATATTGACTGACCTCATCGACTACCACAAACAACGTCTTGCCCGCAGCCCGCAACCTCAGCATTTCGGCGATCGCTTTAATCGTTTCATCGACCGAAGATCCCTCACCCGTAATCGCCCCCGCACGGCTCTCAAACCAACTCAACGGATCGGTGTACCGACTTGGATTCATCGCGTGCATCACCTGCGAAAATTCTTCCTCAGCCATCCGACTATCTTTCGCGTCAGCCCAAGCCCGACCGAGCAGCCGCTGGGCACTCACTTCAAACTCCGACCACAGACCTTCAAGTTCGAGATTCAACTCGTAATCTGCCACATAATTACTGGTACTGCAATAGCCCAACCGCCGCTGGATTTGCCGCTTCACCGCTGAATGAATCTGTTCGTCGTCCCGTGCCACCGCGCCAATATCAAAGATGACGGCGATCGGCTGTACCAGACTCCGCACCTTCATCCAAGCTGCCCTAAATTCGCTGGATTTAGCCGATTCATCCCGTTTGAGCAAAACTTCAGCGATCGCCTGTCCATCGGGCAAAATCAAGCCATCCAGAGCTAATCCCAACAGTTTGGCAAAGCTAGACTTCCCCGAACCGTAAAATCCAGAGATCCATGCGGCGGGTAATTCTACCCCGCCAGCTTTTTGCAGTTCCTCTGCTAGACCGCCCAATAATTTGACAAACTGCTCGTGAATTCCAATCTTGGAGCGGGGATCTCCTTCAGGATATCCACCCGTGACAATGTATTCGGAAACTTCCGCCGTCACCTTTGCCGAATCTTGCTCGTGGAAGTAAATCACTGGCGCGATATCGCGTGTCACATCATTGGCAAACACATCCTTAATCTGCATCGAAGTTCTCCATCATGAATAAATGCGTGGGCGATAATCACGGTCAGCCGACAACTCACCCATAAACGATAGTGCATTTAGGTCTTGACGCTTGCCAGGATAGAGTAAAACCACAGGCAAATTTCGCATTTTCCCATCGATCAGCTTGAGCAATGCTGACGATCGAAAAAAGGGATAAAGTGCCCCTGTCCGCGCCAATAAAACCAGGGTGCGGTTTGCCACTAAGGGATTTTCAGTGGCAAACTCATCGATTAAATTTACAATATCTTTAGCAATCCCATCCACGCCATCAATATAATGTGACAGCTTATCTTTGAGGTGATTCAACGCTCGATCGGGATCGCGCTCGTAAAGACGGTGTTCCATCCGCATCATGCTCTCGATTAATTGAGGATCTTCAGCCTTAATCCGATTTAACAGCAATTGATGGAGCGAAATCAATGGCACATTCCAACCATCACCTTTCAAATCGTCGCTCAAATTCCGAATTAATCGGCGGAGCTTAAATTCTTCGGTTGGATCGTAGACTAAAATGGCAAACCGATAATTTCGCATCGTGCTAATTTTCGGGCCGCTAGCTTCTTGCAAATCGCTCCTGAGAGCCGCAATCGATCGATCTAGTGAAACATCTGTAAATAGTGTACCCGTCATCCGCCGATCTCACCCCCATCGCCCAAAACCCCCGCCGCCCAAGCCTGGAGATCGGGATACTGCCAGCCAAAATCGTAGAGATCGCTCATCCGCGCAAAAGCAAATCCAGGCAACTGTCTCACCCGCTGTTCTAAAGTCACATCGCTCAATCCCACCGAACGCAGATAGGGATTGTCGATCGGCGAACCTGAATAGGACAGATGCCGGAGCAAATACAGCCAGTAACCTAATGCCTCATCGCTCACTTTGGGATAAGTAATCGTCCGACTACCCACCCCCACCGAACACAATCCTGCTGCCGCTGCTGAAGTGAGTAGACTCGAAGCCAGTCGCTGAAGTGTGACCATTGCCCAATCTGGCTTAAATTCCTGCGCTAGCCACCGCGTGACGATATCACGATCGATCGCCAATACACCCTGCGATCGTCGCTGCTCGAAAAACTCCCCTGTAAACCTTCGGTAGGTCGGATCGCTCAATTGCAGGTGCCAATGGCAGATATTTTGACGAGCGATCGGATCTCTGGGCTGCCAACCGATTAAAACCGCTAATGCGGCTGGATATGGATCGTAGCGATAAGACAACTCACCCAGCAATAGCTGCACGCGAGCGATACTTTTGCTCCCAAACCATCGCTGTGCAAACGCGACTTCAGTGCGCTGCTCCTTAGGGAGATCCAATCGCAGATACTCCCAGTAGGCGCGACTCTCTTCTACAAGTAAGGATGCCCGCAACTGCCGCGAATGAAACCCAATGACCTCCTTGCCATAAGTCTGAGCATCTGATGTAGCCATAGAATCGAACCGTTTTGCTACAAGTGTTGCCATCAAAGTCAATCCTCCCCAATTCGATACATCGGCATTGGATAATTATCCGCCAACGGCAGCAGTGCCGCCGCTAATTTTTTCGCCCTAGTGTCTAGATCCTCCGCACCATCCGTAACCAACAGCCTACCGCCTGGAACGATCTTAGTCTCGATCCCATCTGAGATACTTAACAACGCTGCAAATGCCGCTCGATCGAAAGATGCTTCTAGTTCGAGCGATAACGGTAAAACCTCCGCTGGCATCTGGCTTACAGCATTGCGTTTATGCTCTGCTAACCGATCGCTCAGTTGCTCGTCAACGTTCGCACCCCAAAAAAATAAAGTTCTCAACCCATCCGGTTTCGCCAACTTTGCTCTTTCCCGTCGATCGGTCTGAATTGCCGCCGATCGCACTGCCTCAAGTGCCGCCCACTGATGGGTTTTAGGAAGCAACCGCTTAAATAAGTCGCCACCGCCTGCTGCATCAACAACGTCTGTCCGCCACCAATCCAACCGCTTCGGCTCACACAAACCTTCCCCAGCCCAAGCGATCGTCATTTGTAGGGCTAAGATGGCATCCAAAGTCGAGGCAGAGATTCGTTCGCTAGTCATTTTAGCCTTATCCATTCGTGGAGTCGATCGAGGTAATGCCTGGGATCGCCAATTCATTGACAATCCTACCAATATTTCCATTGCAGCTCAAACAAATGTTATGAAAGGTGGTCTTTTGAAAGCCTTATGAGCCTTCAAAAAAAGTGCTCAAATGCAAATCCAGCTTTTCGCAAAGCATTCTCCATGCTACGCAAGCCATACAAATGAGTGCTTAAACGCAAATCCGAATCCGACCACCCGATCGGCTGAAATACTGATGAATCCTCAAAAAAAGTGCTTAAACGTAAATTCAGAACGTTAAAACTACTCAAACGATCTCAATGAATAAAACAGAAGTCATTAACAAAATGCTCGATCCAACAAAATGGTACAACTTTGTCAGTAAAATATTGGAGAATGTCTGCTGCCCCCCCTGTAGACCCCTCTTGTTTTTAAGAAACGACTGAAAGTCTTATTCAGTATGCTATTGCTATCTTCGTGACTCTTCATTGGTAATGAAGAGGTCATGAGTTCAAGCCTCATTGCGGGCTTCGAGTTAAAATTATTGCTGGTAAGGCTTTTCGGAAACAAACCACGTCCTAAGAGCCGATTTTAGCTGTTTACCAATAGCTAAATAGGGGCTGTAAGGTGGCGACTTATTTTCAGATCGATGCTAATATTGAAAATTTCGGCAAATATCCGAATACAATCAAACTACACACTAAGGAGTAAATATATGCCAACAGCACCCACAGAAAAAGTCGCCAGAATAGAGGCTCGAATCAGTCCAGAACTAAAAGCGATGTTTCAGACAGCGACGGACATTGAAAATATTACGCTGTCCGAATTTTTGCCCAAGAGCGCGAGACAAGCAGCACAGGATATCATCAGCAATCACAATGTATTAAAGCTCAATGCTGAAGATAGCAGAGCATTCGCAGATGCTATTCTCAATCCTAAAGAACCGAACGAAGCACTCTGTTCGCCATACTTGCGGTGAATTATCGCTAGATGGCGTTTCTCCATTACAAATATTCGATCTGCCCAGTTAATCAAACCAGCCGTAATTTTAATTCTCGCACTATCTGACGTACCTGCCGATCGAGCTACATAGAGATCGTTATCTTTAAATAAAACTGCTGCGGTTGGACTCCGCCACTGATTGCGGCTACACAAAAATAATAATTGTTCGCGATACATGCGACTAAATACCAAATCTAACAAAATAGTAGGGGCAATTCATGAATTGCCCCTACCATTTATGCTATGTAACTACTAATAGCTGAAACTAAGCTCCAACTTTTGCAGTCGAACGTTGTTTGCGACGACCGACTGGTGCAACACCAGTACTAGCACCTGCACCAACAGGTACATTAGCTTTACTTTCAGTAGAACCATCTTCAGGCGTTTGCATCATCAAGACTAGGAGCGGACGACTTTGCAATTCGCGACGTACCAAACGTTGAAGTGCAGATTCTAACTCGGTCTGAAGTCCAACCCAGTCTACATCAAGCTGACCAGATTCAAACGTACGGGCAAACCTGTCCCAACGATCGATCAAGGTATTTTCGATGGTCTTTTGAATCAACGCTGCAATTAGCGATTGTTCGACAGCAGTAACGACACCCCGCAGGTTAACCTGTGGTTTGACCATCATTTTACCATCGAGTCCGATCGCGAGGGCTACAGTGACCACACCGTCTCCGGCGAGCTGTTTGCGTTCTTCCATCACCTGTGCTTGGTCGTGGACAATTCCGGCGTTGTCTACTAGTTGAATTCCTGAAGGAACTTTACCAGCTTTACTGATGCTATTTTCAGTCAGTTCGACGATATCACCGTTATCGATGATTACCATATTTTCGGCTGGAATGCCAGTGCTTTGAGCGGTTTGGGAGTGCTTGATCAGCATCCGGTGTTCGCCGTGAACTGGGATAAAGTATTTAGGACGAGTCAGACTTAGCATCAGCTTCTGATCTTCCTGACAACCATGTCCAGAAACGTGAATCCCTTTATCGCGTCCGTAGATGACGTTGGCACCCTGCATCATCAGTTTATCGATGGTGTTGACTACAGCGATCGTATTGCCAGGAATAGGGTTAGCTGAGAAGATAATGGTATCGCCTTTGCGAATCCGTACTTGGCGATGTTGACCATTGGCAATCCGTGTCATCGCTGCTAATGTTTCACCCTGGGAGCCAGTGGTAAGCACTAGGACTTTATTATCGGGAAGATGATTGGCTGATTGGAGCGGCTCGAACACGTCATCGGGACAGTTGATATAGCCCAGATTCCGAGCGTGAGCGATCACATTGAGCATCGATCGACCGACCACACAGACTTTACGATTGTACTTCATGGCGATCTCGATCGTCATGTTGATCCGGTGTACGGATGATGAGAAGGTAGTTACCATCACGCGCCCAGGAGCTTGAGAGATAAACCTGTCGAGATTGGGGAATACCGAACGTTCTGATGGGGTGAAGCCAGGTATTTCGGAATTGGTGGAGTCACTAATCAAACATAGGACACCTTTTTCACCATGCTCGGCTAGTTTTGCGTAGTCATACGCTTCACCATCAACTGGAGTATGGTCGAATTTGAAGTCTCCGGTATGGATGACGACACCTACAGGAGTATGCAGTGCAACTGTAAAGCTATCGGCGATCGAGTGAGTGTTCCGAATAAACTCGACAAAGAATGATTCACCAATTCTGACGATATCACGCGGTGCGACTGTTTTGATTTTGGTGCGATCGGCAACTCCAGCTTCTTCTAATTTACCTTGCAATAGTGCCATCGCCAAGCGAGGGCCGTAGATGATGGGGATGTCAAATTGCTTGAGGTGATAAGGAATCCCACCGATGTGATCTTCATGTCCGTGGGTGACGATCATTCCTTTGATTTTGTGCTGATTTTCCCGCAGATAAGTCATGTCTGGTAAGACAATATTAATCCCGTGCATTCCATCTGTAGGGAAAGCCAATCCTGCATCGAGTAGTAAAATCTCGTCGTTAATTTCAAAGACGCAGGTATTTTTACCTATTTCATGTAAACCACCCAATGGGATGATTTTGAGCGTAGGTTCGTTAGAATTTTTAGCGATTGTGGGTGCGGTAGATGATTTGATGATTGGACGCATTTAGATAAACTTGGATTATTTGGATTATTTTTAGAAAAAACTGATAATTTCGATCGATTAACTATTCATGGTTCAATGGTGCGTTGTTTTCCCCACTAGTTAAGATTGAAAAATTGTAGGTGCGATCGCAGCAATATCGATTCAGTTCGTTCGCAATAACTGCTATTCAACTGTGATAATGCTAATGATAGCAGCAGCTCTACGGCTCTTTCCGATCGCGAATAGATAATACTGTCTACTAAAACTATGCACTAGAAATTTGCACTGGCTATTATTAAACTAACTGAATATTTGCTATCAAAGCTAATAATACTAAGACTTACGCTTATTATCAACTTTAGACTTATTGCGCTCGAACAGGATTAAATCGGTGAGATTCGCACAGCTTATGATGCTAACTTATCACATTCTAACTTAGTGGCTTCTAAGCTGGTTTATACTTTTGCCTCATTACTCTAGTTGTATCACAATATCGGCGATGGGTCAATGAATCAACGATCGATTCTCGGTTGTATTTGTGTTCGCCGTTGCTGTTACCTTTGCTGAGGAAAACTCAATTAATCCCTGTTGTTGGAGTAACTGTTCGAGTATCGGCAATAGTCCGATCGGGAATTCACACATAGGTAGCCGAAGTCCACCAACTTCCCAACCTTGCAATTTCAATGCTGCTTTGATTGGCATTGGATTGGGTGCCATAAATAACCCTTTGAATAGGGGGAGCATTTTGATGTGCATCTGAGTGGCAATCCGATTATGACCGGACTCAAATGCAGCAATCATCGCTTGGATTTCATTCCCAACCAAATGACTAGCGACGCTAACTACTCCAGTCCCACCGACAGCCAGGAGCGGCAATGTTAATGAATCATCACCTGAATATATTGCAAAGTCTGGCGGTGTCAGGCTGCGAATCTGACTAGCTATGTCTAGATTGCCTGTGGATTCCTTGATGGCGACAATTCCATCTAACTGAGCTAACTTGCCGACTGTCTCAGGTTCTAACTGCTGTCCAGTCCGACCGGGAATATTGTAGAGCATCATTGGCAGGTCACAAGCAGACGCGATCGCGGCGAAGTGATGATACAAGCCAATTTGTGGCGGTTTATTGTAGTAAGGAACTACCTGTAAACTTCCATCTACTCCTAGTTTAGCAGCTTTTTGGGTAGCTTCGATCGCTTCACTGGTAGAATTTGACCCAGTACCTGCAATTACTTTAGATCGACCAGATACAGCTTTTTGGACGACTTGAAAAAGCTCATACTCTTCATCCCAACTTAAAGTCGGTGATTCGCCTGTGGTGCCACACACCACAATCCCATCCGAACCATTTGCGGCTAAATGCGCGGCTAATCTCTCTGCTTCAGCATAATGAACATTGCCTTCTTTATCAAAGGGTGTGACCATTGCCGTGATGACTCGTCCAAAATCGATTGTCATGGGGAAGGGGTTAGGTATTAGGTATTAGGCTTTAGGTTTTAGGCTTCAGGCGAAAAATTCGTGGTGATGAGAAATCCTTTCTACGGAGCGAAAAGGTGCTGATGGGTGATAGTCGGTGCACCGACAGATCTACGTTGGTTTATTTACTAGGTTTGAGCCAATTTTTCTCAATCAATAACTCGGCAATTTGGACGGCATTTAGAGCTGCACCTTTGCGGATTTGGTCGCCGCAGAGCCACAATTCCAACCCATTCGGATGCGAAATATCTTGACGAATCCGCCCGACTAAGACCTCATCTTTGCCGGAAGCGTCGATCGGCATCGGGAAATAATTATTAGTCCAGTCTTCGACCAATTTTACACCAGGAGCATGGGCGAGGATCGATCGAGCCTGGTTTGGATCGAACGGGGTGGCAAATTCGAGGTTAATCGCTTCAGAATGGGCGCGCAGCACTGGCACACGGATACAGGTAGCCGTAACGCGCAGATCTGGCGTACCGAAAATCTTGCGAGTTTCGTTCACCATTTTCATTTCTTCTTCACAATATCCATGTTCGTCGATCGGGGTATTGTGAGGAAATAAATTAAATGCCAGAGGATAGGGGAAAATTTCGGGCTTAGGTGTTTTCCCGTCTAAGATGTCCCGACTTTGGGTTTCTACTTCCGCCATTGCTCTAGCACCTGCACCACTGGCTGACTGATAAGTCGCCGCTACAATGCGTTGAATCGGCTGGATCTGGTGAAGGGGATAAATTGCGACAGCCATTAAAATGGTCGTGCAGTTGGGATTGGCGATGATGCCCTGATGATGAGCCGCTGCATCTGGATTGACTTCAGGAATGACTAGTGGCACATCGGGACGCATCCGAAAGGCACTGGAATTATCGATTACCACCGCTCCAGCCGCGACAGCCATAGGAGCTAAAGCTTTGGAGGTAGAACCGCCAGCAGATGCCAGTACGATATCGATACCTTCAAAAGATCGATCTCCCACTACTTCTACCGTAATTTCCTCACCTCGAAACTTTAACTTTGTACCTGCGGACTTGGGTGAGGCAAAAAGTTTGAGTTCGGCAATTGGAAAATTGCGACTCGCGAGTAGTTCGATTAATTCTGTACCAACGGCACCTGTAGCCCCTAAAATAGCAACGCGATATAGATCGGACAAAGAAAGCTGCCTCCACTGATATTAAATAGTTGTAAAGCGATCTGTGACGACACTGTCCGAACAGAACCTAATTTTACTCTTGGCTGCGCGACTTAGCGACCTTTTACCGGATAAAACTCTAGGGACGATCGAATCTCCATCATGATGGATATATCAGTTGAGGATTTGAAATACTTAATCTTTAAATACTTAATACCGAACGGCAATGTACTATCATCAAATAGGTGAATCGTGCAGACAAACATCGCATCCATCAAAGTGATGCGACTATGATGACTAGATCTCAGGTAGCGAATTTGCAATTCGACTTAGCTTAGAGCAAGCTGCCCTCGATCGTCATACCAATCTTAGGTTTAGCATATCATAATTACGCGATTTCCCAGCCCCTCAAATATCGTCATTGACTGTTGTTAGATATACATACCATGAAAGTTACCCAGGAAAAACTCGAACAAAGCCGGATTGGTTTACAGATTGAAGTTACCGGAGACCAAACGACCAAATATTACGAACAAGCAATCCGCAAACTGACCACCAGTGCTAACATTCCTGGGTTCCGCAAAGGGAAAATTCCTCGCCAAGTAATTTTACAACGGATGGGTCAGTCGCAGATTAAGGCTATGGCTCTCGAAGCTTTGCTCGAACCAGCAATTAATGAAGCAATCAAACAAGAGACAGTTCCCGCCATCGGTAATTACCAGATCTCATCCAATTTTGACGACTTACTACAAACTTATGTCCCCGGACAGACTTTGACTTTTAGTGCTGTAGTAGATGTGCCGCCTGTAGTGACTTTGGGTACTTATACTGGATTGGCTGTCAAAGCTGAGGAAGTAGTCTACGATCCTGCCCAAGTTGAAGATTTCATCGATCGCCAACGCCGCGAAAAAGCGACAATTATTCCAGTAGTCGGTCGAGCTGCCCAACTTGAAGATATTGCCGTAGTTGACTATAGCGGCAAACTGGCAGACGGCACAGCCATCGATGGTGCTCAAGCTGAAGACTTCGACATCGAACTCTCAGAAGGAAAATTTATCAGCGATCTCGTGCATGGCATCGTCGGGATGAGTGTAGGCGAAACTCGCAACGTCAACGTTGTCTTCCCTGAAGATTACCCCCGCGAAGAATTGGCTACTCAAGCCGCGATTTTTAACGTTGTCCTCAAAGATCTCAAAGAGCAGGAATTACCCAGCTTAGACGATGATTATGCCAAGGAAGCTAGCGATTTTGATACCTTGGCTGAGTACCGAGAATCGATCGTCACTCGCTTCCAAGAACAAGCTAAAAAATCTACCGACCAGAATATCGTCGCAGCGATCGAAACAGCCCTAACCGATGTCGCTGAGGCTGATTTGCCAGAAACACTGATCGAACGGGAAACGATGAATATCATCAACCAAATGGCTAATCAGTTTAGCCAATACGGGATGGATGTCAACCAACTCTTCACCCGCGAAACAATTCCCAAAATGAAGGAGAATTGCCGTACTGACGCAACTAAGAATCTCAAACAGCAACTCGCGATCGCCGAAATTGCTCAAAAAGAAGGTATTGTCGTCACTGACGAAGATATCGTGGCAAAAATGTCTGAGATTCTACCCCAATTAGCTGGCGAGAAGGTCGATGAAAATCGCCTTCGCAGCTACATCACCGAGGATCTTCAAAAGGAGAAGACCTTGGAATGGCTCAAGGAACGCGCTCAGGTAGAATTGGTACCTGAAGGCTCTTTAAAGCCAGCAGATGACGAGGAAGCAGAAGTAGCCGCAGGTGAAGCTGAAGCGATCGACATCATTGCTGAAGCAGTAGCTGAATAGAGCAATCTTAATTAGTTAGTGAAGTCTTAAATTGCCCCGGTCCCTTTCCCTTCTTGAGTAATACAGAAAAAGGATTCAAAGTCCAGATCCAGATTACTCCCCTCCAGGAGGGAAAAAGGTTACATTTAGGGGGCAGACTAAATCTACAATCTAGTCTGGTTTCCCGCACCAATTACAGCAACCGATCGCGGCAATTTTACAAAAGAGATTGGTATAATCCAATTACATAGGTGCACTTCACTTATTCAAACTAATATTAAGCCTTTCTTACTTATATTCCACCATGCTGATATCCAATACTCACAGGTCGATTACTAGCTACAACCAGAGCGAAATCTATGCAGGTACCAACGTGGTGCCCATGGTGGTAGAACAGTCTGGAGTTGGCGAAAGATCTTTTGATATCTACTCGCGATTATTACGGGAACGAATCATCTTCTTGGGTACTCAAGTAGACGATGCTGTTGCCGACTCATTAGTCGCCCAAATGCTCTTTCTAGAAGCTGAAGATCCGGAAAAAGATATTCAACTGTATATCAATTCCCCTGGTGGCTCGATTACCGCAGGAATGGCAATCTATGACACCATGCAACAAATTCGTCCCGATGTGGCTACTACTTGCTATGGTTTAGCTGCTTCGATGGGTGCCTTTTTACTAGCTAGTGGTGCACATGGCAAGCGTAGCTCCCTACCCCACTCGCGGATTATGATTCATCAACCGCTCGGTGGTGCTCAGGGACAAGCAGTAGATATCGAAATTCAAGCGCGGGAGATTCTTTATCTCAAAAACCATCTCAATGGTTTGCTAGCACACCATACTGGACAAACGATCGAAAGAATTGCTGAGGATACCGAACGCGACTTTTGGATGTCACCAGCAGAAACTAAGGCATATGGACTGATCGATCTGACGATCGATCGCCTCTAAATCTGCGATCGGTTATGAGCCAACGGTAGCCATCAAACGGGTTGCCGTCACACCGTAACAATCACTCTAATTGATGGAATACTAAGCATCATCAGCAGTAACCGATCGCCAAACATTGATAACCTATCTGATAGTCGATCGTCATCCATCTTGCTTCATGAGGCAATCTCTCCAATATGCCAGCTACTAAAAACTATGACTCCCATCTCAAATGTTCTTTTTGTGGTAAATCACAAGAACAAGTTCGCAAGCTGATTGCTGGGCCGGGAGTATACATCTGTGACGAATGCGTAGAGCTATGTAATGAGATCCTCGATGAAGAATTACTCGATCCCAACGGCCCGATCCCCCATCCCCCCGCCAAAGCCGAGCCACCCCGCAAACATCGCGAATCTGTGCCGATCGATCTGAGCAAAATGCCCAAGCCGCGCGAGCTAAAAAAATATCTAGACGATCGGGTGATCGGACAAGATGAAGCCAAGAAAGTCCTCTCTGTAGCTGTCTACAACCATTACAAACGGCTGAGTTATGCCCAGTCCAAAAGTGGCAATCCTCAACAATCCAATCCATCGACAGGTGCAAATGGAGTCCAAAAAGCCAATGCCACAGATGATGGTGTCGAACTCCAAAAGTCGAATATCTTGCTGATTGGCCCCACTGGTTGTGGCAAAACCATGCTCGCCCAAACCCTCGCTAAAGTCCTAGACGTGCCCTTTGCTGTAGCTGATGCTACTACTCTGACAGAAGCGGGTTATGTCGGTGAAGATGTCGAGAATATCTTGCTTAGACTACTCCAAGCAGCCGATCTAGATGTAGAAGAAGCCCAACGCGGGATTATTTACATCGACGAGATCGACAAAATCGCCCGCAAAAGTGAAAATCCCTCCATCACTCGTGATGTATCAGGCGAAGGTGTCCAGCAAGCACTACTCAAAATGCTCGAAGGCACGATCGCCAGTGTTCCACCCCAAGGCGGTAGGAAACACCCCTATCAAGACTGCATCCAAATCGATACCAGCAACATCATGTTTATCTGTGGTGGGGCATTTGTAGGGATAGATAAGGTGATCGAGCAACGGATGGGTAAAAAATCCATGGGCTTTATTCAGTCAGGTGATACCCCCAATCGCGAACAGCGGACAGCGGATATGATGAAACATCTAGAACCTGAAGATTTAGTCAAATATGGGCTAATTCCCGAATTTGTCGGTCGGGTACCAGTAATCGCTACCCTCAAGCCATTGGATGAAAATACCCTCGTCTCGATCCTAACTGAGCCTCGCAGTGCCCTCGTCAAGCAGTATGAGAAGCTGTTACACATGGATAATGTCGCCCTCGAATTTCATCCCGATGCCATTCGAGCCATCGCTAAAGAAGCTCACCGCCGTAAAACTGGAGCTAGAGCCTTACGCGGGATTGTTGAGGAGTTGATGCTTGATGTGATGTATGAGTTGCCCTCACGCAAGGATTTGACTCGTTGTGTCATCACTCGTGAAATGGTTGAAAAACGCTCTACTGCCGAATTATTGATTCATCCTGCATCAGTACCAAAGCCTGAGTCAGCCTAAATTAGAAGAGATTTAAATTAATTGATAATTGATAATTGCGGATGCAATCACGCGGAGGATACCTTGCGCATGTGTTGCACCAAGCAGATAATTGATAATTGGGTTTTTAGGATGGGGATTTTAACCCCTACTCTTTGTTAATGCCTAATCTAGCCATCGTTGGCGTTAGCATAACTATCGGAAAATTACTATTGATAAGCCAAATATCTTAGATGATTTACCAAAATGGATCTGCAAAAGATCGCCAGATCGACTCACTCACTCACCTCAAACTATCGAAAAATGGCTCCTGTGCTCCAAAGGCCACTGACGAGTGGGCTAGGATGAGCAACATTACCTGCGTGCATTGACTCAGATAATAAGTTCCATCAAATGGCTGATGTAAGAGACTAGCAACCTAGAATATATTAGATATATAAATTCAAACCGCTAATTTAAATTATTTAAGTATAGCAATACGAATTTTAATAATTCTTTTTTAGTAGTGCTGACACAACTGTAAATTCACATTACTAAGGGAAATCGGGGTTTAAGCTTTCACAGGCTGGTAATAATATTACCAGCCATTTTTATTGGTAATATTACCGATTTAACCATGACCAAGGCTCAATCTGGGCAACGTGGAGTAACTCCTGACTCAGTTCGGCGTGTAGTTGCCCATTAGTTGCCAGAATTCGACCCGATCGAAGATCGAATGGACTGCGATCGTAAGCAGTAACGGTACCGCCAGCAGCCTCGACAATCGCCACACCAGCCGCCAAATCCCAGGGTGAGAGTCCACGCTCCCAGTAGCCATCCAACCTACCACAGGCGACGTAAGCTAGGTCGATCGAGGCTGCGCCCGCACGTCGCACACCTTGGGTAATATGGGTTAGATAACAAAATTCTTGATAATTATTATCGGGGGTTTCGCGTCGATCGTAAGCAAAACCTGTCACGAGCAGACTTTGAGCTAATTTATCTACAGTAGAGACATGAATTGGTCGATCGTTACAAGTTGCACCCAGTCCCACCGCACCGCAAAATAGTTCTTTGTGGAAGGGGTCGAAGATCGCGCCGACTGTCGGAACGCCATTAATTAATAATCCGATCGAAGCTGCTGAAAATGGGTACTGGTGGGCATAATTAGTCGTACCATCCAACGGATCGATCGCCCAGAGATATTCAGCATCGAGATCGCCAAATTGACCTGATTCTTCAGCCAAAATCGAATGCTCGGGAAAATGCTGGCGGATAATCTCTAAGATGACTGCTTCGGCTTGCTTGTCAGCTTCTGTAACTAGATCGCCAGGACGACCTTTTTCGACGATCGATTCTAACTTACCCCAACAAGCCTGCAATACTTCTCCTGCGGCTAATGCTGCTGCTGTCGCTACATCTAAATAAGTAGACAGTCGATCGGTTGTTGGCGTTGCCTCGACCTTGGAGAATTGTTGGGGTGAATTCATTAGCTCGATTTATCATCTAAATATCTGCAATAGTTATTGTACATTAGCAAGGTCACGAGTTGTAGTCTATACATCACTAAAAAAATTCCCCAATCAAGTTGGGGAGACTGACCAATATCGACTTATTCTCACTAATTAGTTCGAGCTGGTACTTGCCTGACTACTACCAACTAAATCATATTGTCTTTTCGTCTCGATATAAAATTGGCGGTGTGGCTGTAACTGTTGGTAATAAAGACTAATTCCTTGTTGAATTACTAAAGCATGGTCTTGATTTGTATGGTCTTGAATCGCTGCCAACTGGCGAGCAGTTTCGGCATCTAATTGAATTATGAGCTGCATATAAAAATCCTCTACTATAAAATTATTATGAGAATAATCATAAATTATAACATTCCAGATTCTATCAGCCGATCGATAGATATTGCCAGCTCGCTGTCATTACTCATTTTCTTGCTTCTCTGGATGTTAAAAACTAATGCTGACGACATTTGTAGACAATTATAATTTAATTCTAAACCTTTCCAATACCGCGATTCTGTTGCTTTAGATACTGCAATTAAGTCGAAACGATTTAGACATAGTTAATGAGTAGCTACTTATCCAAACGTAGGACAACTTAACAATCAATCGCCAGATGACAATTTTTTCGGTAAAATGCTAGTACAGGTAATCACTCACTCCCTAACTCGATGGTCATGAACCCAACAGCAACAAAGGAAACCAGCGACAAAACGAATGAACCCAGCGACAAATCGCTGGAAGCTATGAGACATTTCTCGGAAACTTATGCTAAAAATACCGACACTTACTTCTGTGTAGATCTTTCGGTCACTGCTGTAGTGATTAAGGGACTGGCAAAAAACAAGGAAGATCTGGGTTCACCCCTTTGTCCCTGTCGTCACTATGAAGATAAGGAAGCTGAAGTTAAAGCTGCTTTTTGGAACTGTCCATGTGTCCCCATGCGCGAACGCAAAGAATGTCATTGCATGTTGTTCTTAACTCCAGACAATGACTTTGCTGGAAAAATGCAAGATATCGCCATCGAAGAAGTCAAAGCAGTGTAATCGGTCAATCGCGAATAGATGTAGTCTCTTAGTCTAAATATCACTACTCTTTTGTCGAACGATCGGTAGAAAAGAGTAGCGATATTGACTGTTTTTAGGGTCGATCGCCATGCAAAGTTTGAGTTGACGATCTAAGCACGTCACAATGGTAAAATATTCTTAGGTGGATATTTACCACCGATCGCTATTTTAGTTCAAACCTATGTCTGTTGATGAATCGATCGATCTACATGATGCTGTCCCAATCGATCGGATTAAATACGACGATCGGGGTTTAGTTCCTGCCATCATCCAAGACTACCTGGATGGAACCGTACTGATGATGGCGTGGATGAATAGCCAATCTCTGCAAAAGACTCTAGATACAGGCGAAACCTGGTTTTGGAGCCGTTCTCGTCAGGAATTTTGGCACAAAGGTGCAACTAGTGGACATACTCAGCACGTCAAAGATATTCGTTATGACTGCGACAGTGACGCATTACTAGTCACCGTCGAGCAAGTTGGGGACATCGCCTGTCATACAGGAGCGCGTAGTTGCTTTCACCAAATCGCCACTGTTACCGCCGCACCACCCGCCGATACACTCTCAGATTTATACCAGACTATCTGCGATCGTCGTGACGCGCCCCAAGCAGGTTCATACACCCAAAGTCTATTTACAGGTGGAGATAATAAAATTCTCAAAAAAATTGGTGAAGAAGCTGTAGAAGTCGTGATGGCTTGCAAGGACGATCGACCAAACGAAATCGCAGGTGAAGTTGCCGATCTGTTCTATCATACTCTCGTCGCCCTTGCTCACCATCGCGTCAGCATCCGCGATGTCTACCGCGAACTCCAAAAACGGCGGAAATAGTTACTGGAATTTACCCTTCTAACTCCCTTTAGAAGCTAACACGGATATACATTAGCTTTGACGCGTAGTCTTTTACCCCCCTTATAAAGGGGGGCTTTCGCTCCCTCCCCTTTATAAGGGGAGGGCTGGGGTGGGGTAAAGGACTACGCAACACACAGAAGAAAGTAGAAAGTAGGGTAGGAATTACCCACCATTTAAGATGCCATGCTGACTGAAATCGCCCAAAAAACCCGACTAGCCGCACAACATTTAGCGAGTCTTCCTGCTGAAGCCAAGAATATCGCGATCGAATCTATTGCCAAATCGCTAGAAAGCCATGCTGATGAAATCGTCGCTGCAAATGCAGCCGATTGTCAAGCTGCGGAGGGAGAAATTGCCCCAGCTTTATATGCCCGATTAAAACTAGATGCGACTAAACTCAAAGGTGCGATCCTGGGTGTCCGTGATGTCGCTAAATTAGCCGATCCAGTGGGTCAAAGGCAGATCCATAAAGAACTCGATGCTGGCTTGATTATGCAGCGAGTAAGCTGTCCTGTCGGGGTTCTGGGCGTGATTTTTGAAGCTCGTCCCGACGCTGTGATTCAGATTGCAAGTTTGGCAATCAAATCGGGGAATGGGGTAATTCTCAAGGGTGGACGGGAAGCGATCGAGTCTTGTACTGTATTAGTTAAAGCAATCAAAGCGGGATTGGCTCAATCTGAAGTCGATCCTGATGCGATCCAAATATTAACTACGCGATCGGAAACCACCGAGCTACTAAAATTAGACCGTTATGTCGATCTAATTATACCGCGCGGTTCCAATGAATTTGTGCAATACGTCCAAGATAATACCCGAATTCCTGTCCTTGGTCATGCAGATGGAATTTGTCATCTATATATAGACAGTGAGGCAGATTTCGACAAAGCGATCTCGATTACGATCGATTCTAAAACTCAGTATCCAGCAGCTTGTAATGCGATCGAAACCCTGTTGATTCATCAATCGATCGCTAGTAAATTATTACTGCCAATTGTTAATCAATTACAGGCAAATGGCGTAGAAGTAAGACTGAGCGAACTCGGACATGAAATCTTAGGTAATCAACAGAATCTTACGATCGATTTGGCGATCGCGACAGATTGGGCGACTGAATATAGCAACCTCACTCTCGCCATCCAAATCGTCTCCGATCTCGAAGCAGCCATTACCCATATCAATACCTATGGTTCGCGCCATACCGATGGGATTGTCACCGAAAATCTTACCACCGCCAAAGTATTTTTCGATCGAGTCGATGCCGCAAATGTATTTCACAACTGCTCGACCCGATTTTCAGATGGGTTCCGGTATGGTTTCGGTGCGGAAGTAGGCATCAGTACCCAAAAGATGCCCCCACGCGGGCCAGTTGGCTTGGAAGGGTTGGTGACTTATAAATATCAAATTACTGGCGACGGACACATTGCTGCTACTTATACAGGCGATAATCCCAAGCCATTCACACACCGAGATTTATAGATCGGTCTAACATTGAATTATTACTAAGTCTGTACTGCAAAATTGTCAGGATGAATGCCATGATTTATCCAGGTGATGGCTTCCTCGGCACTTGTCATGGTAGGAGGCACGCGCAAGACATGGATATGATTTGTCGATGGGCAGGTGATCTTGAGCAAAAATATTGGTTCGACATCTACATCTGCATGAATCTTCATCAGGTAATATTCTCGCCAAGAATAGATCGCGATCGCACCTAATTTACCACAGATTTTCTCATATCCCACCTGTTCGATTAAAGTCCGTCGAATCTCCGTATTATCTTCATCCAGCAACCATTCAGGATTCCAGTCGCTAAACTTCATCCAATACAGCACTTCCGGCTGTCATGAGATACACTTTTTTATCCTTAATCTACTTGCTAAGTGACTTTTAGAGATTGGGCTGTACCTCATAGCTGCCGGAAGTGCTGTATCGACGCGGAAGCTCCACTTCAAAGATATCAACTATTTCTAAAGCTGGTAATAATTTAAGTATCGATAAATCAGTTGATAAATTATCATCTAAACTAATTATTTCTAGATTTTGTAGATTCCTTATGAAATCGGGCAATATACTTATTTGGTTAAAAAATAACTCTAGACGTGTCAAAGCAGTGAGATTCCTGTAGTTCTCAGGTATGTACTTCAAATTATTCATTCTTACATCTAGTTCTTTTAACCCACATTCCGCACTTCGGAAAAGTAGCATCAAAAAAGCCTAATTTTGCGTC
>ENA-OFCX01000413-OFCX01000413.1-metagenomes-genome-assembly--contig:-NODE-413-length-22747-cov-4.547065_pt1 | contig 22747 bp, 28 predicted proteins | sample MGYA00153384_OFCX01 | MGnify analysis MGYA00153384
AAAGCCTGTTCGCACAGGCGCTGGAAAAGGGCCGAGAAGCTGGGCGTCAGCTCAGACATCTTCACCATCAGGCGGTTGCCGGCCGCCAATGCCGCGGCCATGGGGCCGATGGCGAGGTAAAGCGGGTAGTTCCAGGGCACGATGACCCCCACCACGCCCAGCGGCTGCGGCAGCACTTCGGCGCGTGCCGGCAGGAACCACTTCCCCACGCCGGCACGGCGCGGCCGCATCCAGCCTTTGCCGTGGCGCAGCGCACCCTTGATCGCCTCCAGGCTGGGCCAGACATCGCCCAGCGCGGTTTCTGTGGCCGAGCGGCCACCGAAATCAGCGTTGATGGCGGATTTGATCTCCCCGTCGTGCTGCGTCAGCAACTGCTGCAGCCGCTGCAGGCGGCTGGCGCGCGCCGGCAGCATGCCGAAGACACGTGGCCCTGCGGCCGGCGCTGCGCGCGAACCGTCCCCCGAAAGCGACACGCCAGCCCGGGGCGGCCCGGCGCTGCGGCTGTTGACTCTCATCTAACTATGACTTTTGTTCAGGAACCTTCCCGCCAACTTTCAGTTTTCGGCGCGTTTGACGTGGTGGTCATTGGCGGCGGTCCGGCAGGCTTGGCTGCAAGCAGCAGCGCCGCCAAACGCGGCGCCAACGTGCTGCTGGTGGAACGCTACGGCTTTTTGGGCGGCATGGGCACTGCTGGGGGCGTGACCAACTTTGCCGGACTTTACGGACGCAAAGACGGCGTAATGTGCAGCGTGGTGCATGGCGTGGTGGACGACCTGCTCGCACGGATCGAATCGCTTGGTGGCCTCAACGCTCCGCAAGACGGCATGGCTGGGCGTATTCGGGTGCGTTCATACGACGCCAGCGCCTATAAATGTGCGGCTGATGACATGCTGCTGGCTGCTGGCGTAAATTTGCTTTTCCACGCCTGGGCTGCAGCGGTGGTGATGGAAGGCAGCCAAATCAGCGCTTTGATAGTGGAAACAAAATCCGGCCGCCAGGCGATTCAGGCGAGGTGCTTCATCGACTGCTCGGGCGACGCCGACGTGGCGCATTTTGCTGGCGTGCCCTACCAGGTCGGCGACGGCAACGGCAGTGGCTTGTTTCCCACCACGATGTTTCGTGTGGGGCACGTACAAGCTGAACGTGCGCTGGCAGCCATTGGAGACTTCAAGGCCATCAATATGCTGATGGCGGACGCGCTTCTGGCGACGCCTGGCAAGTACAGCTTTCCCAGAGAAGGCGCGATTGTGCGGCCCCAAAGGAACCCGACCGAATGGCGCGCCAACGTCACGCAGATCAGCAACGCGCAAGGCAAGGCAATGGATGCCCTGGACGCCCGGCAACTCAGCGCGGGTGAGTCTGAAGGCAGACGCCAGGTGGCTGAATACTTCAAATTTTTAAAAGCTGAAGTGCCGGGTTTTGAGGCTGCTGCGATTGTCGATATTGCGCCGCAAATCGGTATTCGTGAATCGCGGCGCATGACGGGCGTGTATGCGTTAAGCGGAGAAGACATTCTGTCGTCGGCGCGCTTCGACGACGCCATAGGCATCAATGCGTGGCCGATGGAGTTGCACACCGCTGGCAAGATTGAATGGCAATTTCCGCGCAGCGCCGAAACCGGGTATGGCCGCGCATTCAACGACCTGCCGTGGCGGATGCTGGTGCCGCCAAATGTTGACAATTTATTGGTGGCCGGGCGCTGCGCGTCCATGACGCATGAGGGCCAATCCGCCGCGCGCGCCAGCGGTGCCTGCTTTGTGATGGGCCAAGCTGCAGGAACCGCTGCTGCCATGCTTGGGGCCAGCCAGCGGTTTGCCGACATCGATGTACCAGCTTTGCAAACCGCATTAAGCATTGACGGCGCTTATCTTGACCATGAACACCCCTGACCACATTGCCGTGCCGACTGAGACCGCAGCAGAGCGCGAGGCGTTTTACGGCGCAATTAGCCAGCATAACCTGACGCCCCTGTGGGAAGTGCTGCACGCCCTCGTGCCGCCCTCGCCCGCCACACCTTGCGTGCCCGCAGTTTGGGTGTACAGCGACATTCGGCCATTTTTAATGGCTTCTGGCCAGCTCATCACCGCCGAAGAGGCCGTGCGCCGCGTGCTGGTGCTTGAAAACCCGGCCCTGCGCGGCCAGTCGTGCATCACGCAGTCGCTGTATGCGGGGCTGCAGGTCATCTTGCCCGGTGAAGTTGCGCCCAGTCACAGGCACACGCAAAGTGCGCTGCGTTTTGTTGTCGAAGGGCATGGCGCATACACCGCTGTAGATGGCGAACGCACGCAAATGCAGCCAGGCGACTTCATCATCACCCCCAGCTGGACTTGGCACGACCACGGCCACAGCGGACAGGTTGATGCCGCTGAGCCCGTGGTCTGGCTTGATGGCCTGGACATACCGATGCTGCGTTTTTTTGACGCTGGTTTTGCTGAAAACGGCACTGCTGCCAGCCAGCCGATTCGCAAGCCGCAAGGCATCAGCGCGCACCGATACAGCGCCAATATGCTGCCCATGCGGTATGACGCGCCTTTTGGCCAAACGTCACCGATTTTTAGCTACCCCTACGAACGCACGCGCCACGCGCTGCATGAACTCGAGCGCCAAGCCGATGTGGATGCGTGGGACGGCGTCAAGCTTCGCTATGTAAATCCGGCTACAGGCGGCTCACCCATGCCGACGATGGCCACCTTCATGCAGCGGCTGCCTGCAGGCTTTAGCGGCAAGCCTTACCGCCAGACCGACGGAGCGGTATTCAGCGTGGTTGAAGGCACTGCCAGGGTCAGCATGGAATCGGGCGGCAACACCACCACTTTCGAGGTCAGCCCGCGAGACCATTTTGTAGTTCCGTCGTGGTACACCGCCAGGCTTTCCAGCGATGCTGGCTGCGTGTTGTTTAGTTTTTCAGACCGTCCGGTGCACCTGGCATTGGGCATACACAGAGAAGAAAGAATGCAATGAGTGATTCATCAAGCTACGTTTTCGCGCCACCCGCCACCGTGTCGGTGCCCGTTGTTGGAAGTGACAAGCGCTTTGCCGTGCACCGCGTTTATTGCGTTGGCCGCAACTACGAAGAGCACGCCAAGGAAATGGGTTTTACAGGCCGCGAGCCGCCGTTTTTCTTTTTAAAGCCTGCCGATACCATCGTCGCCGTCGAAGCGGGACAAACGGGCCGCATACCCTACCCCAGTCTGACGAAAAATTTTCACCATGAAATTGAACTGGTCGTAGCCATTGGCACTGGCGGGAAAAACATCACGGCGGCCGAAGCGCACAAGCACATATTCGGCTACGCGGTGGGACTGGACATGACGCGCCGCGACCTGCAAGGTGAGATGAAAAAAGCAGGCCGGCCGTGGTGCATCGGCAAAGCGTTTGACCACTCAGCGCCGATTGGCCCAATCACGCCCATAGGCCAAGCGGGCGATGTGAACCATGCCGAGCTGTATGTCCAGGTCGCGGGTGTTGACCGCCAGCGCAGCAATGTGTCCAAGCTCATCTGGAACGTCGCGGAAACAATTGAGCACCTGTCCGCCGCGTGGGAACTGATGCCGGGCGATTTAATCTACACCGGCACGCCCGAGGGCGTGGCTGCTGTGTTGAGCGGCGACACGATGGTGTGCGGCGTTGCCGGGCTGGGCACCTTGACGGTTACTGTCTTGTAAAAACCCGTATGAAAATTCTTGAGAATCTGGCAAAATTTTGCGCCATCATTGCGGGGCTACTGCTTACCGGCATCACGCTGATGACCTGCGCCAGCCTGATTGGGCGAAACACGACGGGCGCATCTATCGTGGGTGCGTTTGAGCTAACCGGCGTTGCTGCAGGCGCTGCCATCGCTCTTTTTATGCCGCTCTGCCAACTGCGGCGGGGAAACATTATTGTTGACTTCTTCACTGCGAAACTCAGCGACAGCGCCAACGACAAACTCAACCGCTTCGGCACCCTGCTGCTGGTGCTTATTTTTGGCCTGCTTGCCTGGCGCACCACATTGGGCGGGCTCAATGTATTTTCGGCAAACTCTGAGACCCAGATCATGGGCTTTCCTGAGTGGGTGGTTTACGCTGCCATGGTGCCACCGTTCATACTGACCGGCTTGATTGCACTGCACCAAACCGTGTTTGGTTTTGCCTCCGGAGAAACTGCCGAGACCGCCATATGACATCACTGAGTTTGACGGTATTGATTTTTGGCAGCATGCTGGCCCTGATGGCACTGCGCGTGCCGATTGCGGTCAGCATGTTTGCGGCGGGTGCGATTGGCTATGTCACGCAAACCGGTTGGGCACCGTTTGCGAGCTTCCTCAACACTCAAGCGTTTGCACGCTTTGCGGGCTACGATTTGTCGGTGATTCCGCTGTTCATCCTGATGGGGCACTTCGCTACCAAGGGCGGTATCAGCAAATCCTTGTTCGAGTTCGCTGCCGGCGTGATGGGCCGCTTCAAGGGCGGGCTGGCCATGGCCTCCCTGCTGGCCTGTGCAGCGTTTGGCGCTATCAGCGGCTCATCAGTCGCTACGGCAGCCACCATCACGGGTGTGGCGCTTCCAGAAATGCAGCGCCACGGCTACTCGGGGCGACTGGCAACCGGCACGCTGGCGGCAGGCGGCACGCTCGGCATACAGCTTCCGCCGTCGATTGTGCTGGTGATTTACGCCATCCTGACGGAGCAAAACATCAGCAAATTGTTTGCTGCAGCCATCATTCCCGGCATCATCGCCATGTGCGGCTACATGCTGGCCGTTGCGATTTTTGTGCGCGTTGTTCCTGGCCAGGCGCCTGAAGTCGAAGCAGACCGCCAGGGCGTCACGCTGCATTCCGTACTGGGGGTCGCGCCAATTGGCGTCATTTTTCTGCTGGTATTCGGTGGCATTTATGGGGGATTTTTCACCCCTACTGAAGGCGCTGCGGTAGGCGCTGCAGCAACGTTCTTGACCGCGCTGCTCAAAGGCGAGATGACGGTTGCCAAGTTCAAAGAGTGCTTTTACGGCACGGCCGTCAGTGCCGCCATGATTTTTTTGATTTTTATTGGCGCTGACCTGATGAACGCTGCACTCGCTTTGACCCAGGTGCCGAACCAGCTGGCTGCGTTGGTGGGCAGCTGGGGGCTGTCGCCACTGGTTGTTGTGGTGGCGATTTTGCTTTTTTATGTGATGCTCGGCGCCGTCATGGACGAGCTGTCGATGTTGCTGCTGACAATTCCGATTTTCTTTCCGATGGTGATGGGCCTGGACTTTGGCATGCCAAAGGAGTCCGTAGCCATTTGGTTTGGCATCATGGTGCTGATGACGGTCGGGTTTGGTCTGATTGCGCCACCTGTTGGGCTGAATGTGTACATCGTCAACGGGATGGCCAAAAACGTGCCGATGGGCGAAACCTACCGGGGCGTGATGCCGTTTTTAATCAGCGATGTGTTCCGCACCATGCTATTTTTGTTCTTTCCCATCATTCCACTTTGGCTGGTGAAGTACATCACTTAATACTTAATCTGGAGAGCTTTTTCAACACTGGTGCTAACTGCTGCGATCGGCGGCTGCCAGCATCCATCAACTCCACAAAACTTCGCGATACTTTTTAAACCCTATGACCACTTCACAAACACCTAAGTCACACTACCGCCTGGGCTTGATCGTGCCGAGTTCCAACACCACAATGGAAACGGAAATACCCGCAATGCTCCGCGCGCGCGAGACTTTGTCCGCAGAGCGCTTTACTTTTCATTCAAGCCGCATGCGCATGAAATCGGTCACCAAAGACGAGTTGGCCGCCATGGACAAAGACTCTGACCGCTGCGCGCTGGAGCTGTCAGATGCGCGTATGGACGCAATGGGTTACGCGTGCCTGGTTGCCATCATGAGCATGGGCTTGGGCTACCACCGTCAGTCCCAAAAACGGCTGCATGAAGTTACCGCAGGGAACGGCGCTCCAACACCCGTCATCACGAGCGCGGGCGCCTTGGTCGACGGTCTACATGCCCTGGGGGCCAAGCGCGTGTCGATCATTGCGCCCTACATGAAACCATTGACAAAGATGGTGATTGAATACATCGAGAACGAGGGTATTGAAGTGATCGACAGTATCTCGCTCGAAATCAGCGACAACCTGGCGGTAGGTGCACGCGACCCCAGAGCACCAGCCGAGTTGTGGAAGCAACTCAAGAACACCAAGGGCATTGATGCGATCGTCGCGTCAGCATGTGTTCAGATGCCTTCGCTTGCATCGATACCACTGATTGAGGCGGGCAGTGGTTTGCCAGTCGTATCAGGCGCTGTTTGTACCACCTACGCTTTGCTGAAATCATTGGGACTGAAGGCCGAAGTCCCCGATGCAGGCGCCCTGCTTTCGGGCCGCTATTAATTTTTTACACTGGAAACTATTTCATGACAAAAAAATCAAACCCGCTGCGTTGGCTAACTACCTTCGCTCTTGCAACTGCGGCACTGGCAGCGCCAGCCATCTTGCTTGCGCAGGGCTACCCCACCAAGCCAATTACGCTGGTCGTTCCCAATCCGCCGGGCGGTTTTGTGGATGCATCAGCGCGCATTTTGTCAGACTCATTGGCAAAAGTGACATCCCAAGCTGTGGTGGTAGACAACCGCAGCGGCGGCAGTGGCAACGTGGCTTATCAGGCAGTTGCCAAAGCCAACCCGGATGGCTACACCCTGCTGAACTCTTATTCGGCATACCACGTCGGCAACCCAAACCTGACACCCAAACTGCCCTGGGTTCAGAAAGACTTTGTACCCATCGCTCTGATTACTGTAGCGACCAATGTCATCACCGTTCACCCGTCCGTGCCCGCCAGCAACTTGAGCGAATTTGTTGGCTATTTGAAAAAGAACCCCGGCAAGCTCAGTTACGCATCACAGGGCACAGGATCCCTGTCGCACATTGGCACAGAAATGTTCAAGCTGCAAACCCAAACCAGCATGGTGCACATTCCTTACCGTGGCTCAGGACCGGCTTTACAAGACGTGCTGTCGGGCCAAGTGCAGGTATTCATCACTACCCCGCCGTCCGTGATGGGACAGGTGCAGGCGGGCAAACTCAAAGGGCTGGCAGTAGCAGGCAAAAGTCGCCATCCGGGGCTGCCGAATGTGCCCACCACTACCGAAGCTGGCTTAAAAGGCTTTGAACTTGAAGCCTGGGTAGGCATCTTTGCGCCAGCCGCAACACCGCCGGACATCGTCGCCAGACTCAGCGGGCAAATAAAAGCCGCTCTGGAACTGCCTGAAACCAAAACTCGAGCGGATGCAGCAGGAATTGAGCTGCGTTATATGAATCCAGTCGCGTTGGATGCGCTGGTTAAAAAGGACACGGATTTTTGGGCGAAGACTATTCAATCAGCAGGCATAAAAGCCGAGTAAAGCCAAACATTACCCGCTATAGGGCATACACGGGTTTCCAAAACCTGCAACCGCCCTTAAATTTTCACTTCAACTTTTACCAATTCAAGGACGCCTCATGATCGCCAGACGCACACTTCTTAAATCCGGTGCCGCCGCAGCCTTGGGTGCGCCCGCACTCTCTGGTTTCGCGCAGCAAGCCGTTACGTTGAAATTTCACACCTTCATGTCGCCACAGTCCAATGTGTGGCTGACCATGCACAAGCCGTGGATGGAAAAAGTTGAAAAAGAATCTGGTGGCCGTATCAAGTTTGAAGGCTACCCGGCCATGCAGTTGGGCGGCACTCCGGTGCAGCTGTATGACCAGGTCAAAGATGGCGTTGTGGATGTGGTGTGGACTCTGCCGGGAAATACGGCAGGCCGATTCCCAAGAGTTGAGGTGTTTGAACTGCCCTTCATGATGAACAACGCAGAAGCGACTTCCAAAGCGTACTGGGAGTATTTCCAGACCGTGGCCAGCGACGAATTTAAAGACACGCAGGTTATTGCAGTTCAGGTACACGGACCAGGAGTGATTCACACCACGGACAAGCCAGTGAAATCGATTGCTGATTTGCGCGGCATGAAGGTGCGCGGTCCGACCCGGCAAGTTACCAAACTCTTGGGCGTGCTGGGTGCAACGCCTGTGGGCATGCCGCTGCCCAGCATTCCTGATGCGCTGAGCAAAGGCACCATCAACGGCTGTGTGATTCCATGGGAAGTGGTTCCATCGGTCAAAGTCAATGAGTTGACCAAGTTCCACGCGGAGTTTGACCCTGCCGGGGGCAGCTTGTACACCACCACTTTTGTGATGGCGATGAACAAGGCAAAGTACAACTCGCTTGCACCTGACTTGAAAAAGGTGATCGACAACAACTCAGGCATGGCAACTTCCGCGTTTTTAGGCAAAACGCAGCAGGGCAATGACGGTATTGGTCGTAAGTCCGCCAGCGAAAGGGGCAACACCATTTATACGATCAGCGTGGCTGAAGCGCAAGAGTTCCGTCGCAAAGCGCGCACGGTTGAGGTTGAATGGGTCGAAGACATGAACAAAAAAGGTTTTGACGGCAAAAAGCTGCTCGATACCGCCAAGGGCTTGATTGAAAAGCATGGCAAGGGCACCAAGGCTTGATCCACCCTTGTACCGGGTAGGGTCAACTAAAAACTGGCCCCGATTAATAAAAAACGGCCCGACAGGCCGTTTTTTATTACCTTTTTGGCCTGTAACCCAATTAAAACGGGCGTAAGCCGCTATTAAATTAATACTAATAATGGGCTCCACAACTTAGTGGGGCGAGCTTTGCATGGCTGCAAGTAGTCTGCGCGCGCCTAAAGCGATAAAGCATCTGCAGCACCCGCATCAACTGCTTTGCCCGCAACCGCTGGGTTGGCACAGGACTTACCAAACAACCCGCAAAATGCGCTGTCGATCCGTGAAACCCAGGCGCTGCAGCTGGTCGCCAAGGGCTTTACCTTTGAAGAGATTGCCAAATTAATGCGCGTATCGCGTATCGCGTCATACCGTCTTGACCTTTGTACACCGGATTTATGTAATGCTTGAAGTTCACTCTCAATTGGAAGCCGTTGAAGTAGCGCGCCGTCTGTGAGCCTGGGCAACTACTACCTGGAGACTTGACTACAACGAGATCAAACCTTGTAGCTGCTGCGGGCGTATCCCGCCTGCGCTGTCTCGCCGCATTGAGTCGCCATTTGATTGGCTGTTCAATGCAACCCGGCAAGATTGACAAACGAATCGGTTAATCTTGCACACCTTGGGCTGCTGGAATTTAGATTGGCGCGGCTATTAAGGGCAAGTCAACGCCACTTGATTTAAAAGGGGCAGGTCAACAGCACTTGATTTAAAAGTGGCAGGTCAACAGCACTTAATTTGAAAGCCACTTCATCAATGCCTTTAAGTGATTTGCGGTAAGCGACCGACATGGTTTTCCTTGGCTAATTCTTGTCTCTGACGCAACTTACTCAATGGGTAAAAAACCAGACGGTGGAAACCTAGAATCTATACGTGGTAGCCGCGCTTTGGAAGTACCACCTAAAACCAATTGTTCGAATCCTGACACTGCACTGGTGGCAACCTTTCCCATGCGCTTGACATAACCCATGCGCTCCAAGATAAAAAACTTTTCAGCCAGCGGTTCAAACGCCATTAAAAAAGGAACGTACTGTGCGACTGGGCAAACCCCATCCACCAGCGTCAACACGGTTTTAAGGCGCAAATCCATCGGCTCCGTAGAACTTCTCAGCGCCGCGTACCCCGCTGGTGTGATTCCGAAAACAACTTCCGACAATGCGTTCACAGGTTTTCCCGAAGCGATTTTTTGATTGACTTTAGGTGCTGCACACTTGGCTCACCTGCGGACACAACCATTTGTTCATAGCCGCCGAGCGTAACGGCCAGAAGCTCCAGAGTCGTAATTTCCTCAATTTCTTTGAGGATTTGCACAGACTGGTCTGGAAGGTACGTCTTAACAAAATTCGCCATCGAGTCAAGAATGTCTTGCAACGCGGAATTGTGCAAATGCCGTGAGGCAGGCGAGGCAGGCATTACTTGGGTCGCCAACTCGGAAGCTTGCCACGCATCCATCTTGATGGAATCTGAATGCTCAGCGTAAAGGCTTCGGGTCGGCGCCCAATCCGCCGAAGCGGGTACTGCCAGGGAAGTGGGCGGGGTAAACGCCCTTTCTGCTCGATGGTCCGTGCCGGTCTGACCAGCCGGTGCCACAGACTCAATTTGCGTTATGAGGCCGGCCATGTCCAGCGACTGCAAAATGGCCCTGACGTCACCGAATGAGCTGAGGTTTTTCTCAAACGTGCTGACCTGCGTGCGGCCGTCGATTACCTTGAGTATCGACTTCAGCTTGCGCGGCAAAGCAGACTGCGGGCTGTACGCTGCCTCCTGACCTTTCTCAGTGCGAACAAATACAGCCATAAACAGCTTCAACTCCTCATTAGCAAACCATAAAATTTACATCTCGGGAGAGTTTATAGTGAAAAGAGTATTCAGAGCGCACCAGGCTCAGTGTGAAGTTGATGTTCAACTTTTTTCGTTTGTCAACAAACAAAAGCTGTGCGTTAGATCGCGCTAAATCGGCATGACCGCTCACAGTTCGATGATCCCGAAAACGCTCCTGGCTTACCGCAAAAATACCCTGGAAAAACGGCATTAAAGCTGGTGGCTTTGCAACCCGGACAGATTGGCTACACTTCGCAGATGCAACGATCCGCCCTGAAACATTGCCGGGAATGCGCCGGCAGTTTGACCTACCGCTTACCAGACGACGGCGACACAAAGCACCGCGCAGTTTGCGCAGTCTGCGCAACGGTGCATTACGAAAATCCTTTAAATGTGGTTGGTACAGTGCCGTTTTGGGGTGTCGATGGGTGCAAGGTATTGCTGTGTAAACGCAACATTGAGCCTCGAAAAGGCTATTGGACTTTGCCTGCAGGCTTTATGGAGCTCGACGAGACGACCTCTGAGGGTGCAGCTCGCGAGACCATTGAGGAGGCTGGGGCCCAGTTTGAATTGCAAACCCTGTTCTCGATAGTGAACGTGCGCCGCGTTGGCCAAGTGCACCTTTTTTACCGCGCCAAGCTATTGAGTGCCGAGTTTGCGCCCGGACACGAAACGATGGAGGCCCGACTTTTTGAAGAGCAAGACATCCCTTGGGAAGATCTCGCTTTCAAAACCGTCAAAGCCACGTTAGAGCGCTACTTTGCAGACCAGCGAAACCGCTTGTATGGTTTTCACGAAATAGACGTCGAATAACGCAGTTAAATAAATACCATTGCTGGCCGTGAATGGACGGCAAATGCGTTAAGACCTCAACGGTTTTGGCTGGAAACCTTTTTTAAAAAAGACTTTTAATCAATAAATACGGGCGCAAGCAGATCCTGTATTCATAGCGGTCTCTGATGATTGGTGTTGCCCCAGCTGGAACTAGTCTGGGCTTGAGCGACTATGAAGCGGTGAAACCGCTTGAATGATGGCTTGAAACCCGCATGAATGCTGCGTTTTGCAAAATCAAAAGCCGGTTTGTACCCCCGTCTGTACCCCCGCTTTGGGTTTGATACCCCCCTTTTCCGCTTGATTGAATTTGATTGTTTTCAAACGGAGAATTTTTTCTCTGCGTGGGATAACGTGTGGTTTCCAGCAGGCAAGCGCCGGACTTTTCAGCCCCCCCCCTTGCGCGGGTTCGCTCATGCTCTGTTCCGGGCCTGTTACTACAGGCTTAATCGCTTTCATGCAGCCCCCTACCCCAGCCAGCCCTTTTGTTCACGCACGGCCTGATTCATCGCCTTGATGGCCTACCGTAGCATCAGCCAATGCCCGCCCGCCCAGGCATTACGCGACACCACCGCCCTACCCATGGGGCTTTTTGGCCCTGTTGACTGTTGCCACGGTTTCCACTGGCTGATAGCTTCGCTCTGCCGTTTGCGCCGCTCTGGTGTCCATCCTTTTGCCGGGTTGCTCATGGTTTGCCTCCAATAGTTTGTTTTGCTCGAGCTTGGATTTTCCCGCGTGCGTGCGCATGTGCGCGCGGGAAGTTGTGTGTTAGCGTTAAATCAAATGGAACGATTGGTTTCCGATTAGTCGAAGTAGCAGACTTTTTTCCCGCCCCCTCCGGCTAAAAAATATATCTCATCCTATTTTTGTTGGCAACTGTTGACCAGCTCACGCGAAGCCTGGACAGCGGCATTAAGCATCTTGGTCAGATTCCGAAGATGCGCCCTATGGCCGCCCGTCCAGGCATTCTTGCTAACCCGCCGCCTGCCTTCACGCGACCTCGGCCCGGTGGACTCAGCCCACGGTTACTGTGTGCGGATTAACTCTGCTTGCTGCGCCCTGCGCTCCAATGTCCAGGAAGTTGCCATGATCTGTCTCCAATAGTTTGTTTTGCTTAGGTTCGGATTTTCCCGCGTGCGTACGCGCCCTTGCAATTGGCTGCGTTCCGCTTTGCGTACCTCCAACCTGCTTACCAGCGTTGTTGACCTGTTGCGGCCCGTTGGCAATGTTGGCCTGTTTTACAAAGGTTGCTTGCCTTGGGTATTTCAAGTCAACCAGCGCCGATATGGTTGCCCGGCTCTGTGCCTGTGCTTTCAAAGCAAGTCCCAAGAAAGTTTGATACTGCGGCAGTCGATCCTGCGTACAAGCACGCCTGGCCAAGCTCGTAAAAATGGTTTGTAGCGCCGTAGCTTGGCTTATCAGCATGGTCTCCAGTGTGTGCAAGTCACCCCCCTTGACCTCCGTAAAGGTGTCGCGCAATTGGTCAATCAAACCGCCTAATTCAACGTCTTTGCCCATCACGTTGCCTTGGTACGCCTGAATCACTGTCGCGCCGTTCAGTGATGGCGACACAGCCAAACGCGCTTTGTGTACCGTTGTCAGCTCGCTTACCTTCACCATCGGTTGCTCTGAGGCTTTTAAGGGTGCTTTTTTGGTCGTGGTCATGTTGGCTCTTTTTGGTTAAGTCGTGTTTTTAGTGGCCCCCGCCACTTACTCAAAGGCAGGAAAGCAGCAGAGATTGAGAACAGAGAATGGCTTGTCTATAAAGGTGTCCACGGCTGAAACATTAAAACCACCTGAAAAGTGGCCTACAAGTCCACGGCTGAAACCATAGCCCCCTGTTTCAGGTTTACATTGTTTCGCCAGTGGACTTGTAGCGCGGTGCATGTTTCAGCCGTGGACAAAGGATTGTGTTTTGCAGGCACTGCTCTACCGCCATTGGGTAGCGTCCAATCCAGTTTGGTTTTGATAGCTGGCATGGGTAATGGCGTGCTGGCCCGGTAAGCTTTAGGTTTAAAGTTGGCTAAGGCTTCATGGTCAAACTTGGGTGATAAGTCCAGCGCGTGCCAGGTCAACGCCAGCAGCTCGCAAGTGCTTGGCATGTGGCCTTTGCGCGTCACGTACACAAACCCGGCTTCAATCAGTTCGCTCTTGCAGCGCCACAGCGTCGAGCGTGACCGCCAGCCGCGCTTGCTGACCACTGACCAGGCCACCGTCAAATTGCCATTGTTGCTGCCCCGGTACTGCCCGGCCAGCTCCAGCAGCAATTTGCAGACGTGGGGGCTTAGGGCAGTGAAGGCCGGGCTTTCAAACACGCTATGCACAATGCCTGTGAAGCTTTCGGTGTACTTGCTGCCCTTGAATTTATTGCCCGCCATGCTGGCCAGCCCCGCTATTGAGCACATACAAGCCAACCCGGTGGCGTTCGCCTGCTTCAGTCACCACGGTTTGCCAGTGCGTGATGATGTTGTGCCCCTGCTTGCGAAGCTGCAAGATACGCGCCGGGCAGTGGTACACGTCCAGGTAGCGCATGGCCTCAAACGTGTTGATGGAATAGAGCGCTAGCGCCTCCAGCAGCCGCGCCGCTTGTGAATGGCTGGCAGTGCCTTTAAACTCGTTTCTGATAGCTTCAAGGGCTGCAATCTTTTCTAAGGTTGCGGCCTTCTTTTTTTCTGGTTCTGGTGGCTCAATTGGCTCTGTGGGGTCATTAAACATGTTCATGTTGTGGCCTCCAGGTGTGCCAGCAGTTGCTGCGCATCGCACCACTTGGGCAAGTAACGCACCTCCCCGTAGCGCGCTGCGTGGTAACTGACTGGCCCGTCCTGCGGGTCGGTGCGGGTCAATTGGTAGCCAAGCAAGGCAAACCGCGCCGATAGCGTGGCAAACGCTTTGCCGCCGCGCTGCCCGGTCGGGTAGTCCAGGTCGTTGCTGGTGTTGACGTTGGCCAGGCTGGCCAAGGTAGCCACAGTATTCGGGGTATGGTTCATACCAGCCCCCTGACCATAGCGGCAAAAACCAGTGCCACTTTAAGCATAAATTGGACTGTAGCGCAATAAAAACGGGCGCAAGCAGCTCCTAATTTTGAAGCGTTTGATATGCTGTACATGGCCTGCCCCTTCAAACCGTTGCCAGCGCATTGGCTGGATCGGTGCGTTTGGCGTGCAAGGTTTTGACCAGCTCGCGTATTTCAGCGTCTGATTTGCCTGCAATGCGCGCTTGGTTGATAGCAGCCATGTCACCGCTAGGCCAGCCACGGGCGCGCTGCCCAATGGCTTTACCACGGGGAAATACCCCCGCTCGAATAGCGTTGTAAATTGAGGCGTCTGAGCGGTGGCCCGTTTGCTCTTTTACCGATGGAAGTCTGAGAATCTGCATACCTGTAGCCCCTTATCGCCGTATGGCGGGTTTTGCTGCGAAGTGCAACAAGTGGGGCAAATCTAAGTGTTCGATTCAACAATGAATAGGTTCAATTGACCCAGCTAACTATGGGTAGGATGGTGTCAAATAACCCGCAAAGCCGCATAGACATTGGCTTTTCTGGGGTAGGTGGACTACCTTCTAGGGCCCGTCGGTAGATTGTCAGGTCGGAGCATCGATGCTATTGATCTAGCTTTATCCCTTGATATTCCACGCTCTGATTGCAACCATTCAGAGACCATTTCGTTCGTGGGCGCTGTCGTGAAATCGCTGGGATCGTAGAGTACCCACCATTTTCTAGCGGCTGCTTCAAGGTGGCCTAAGGTCTCTGTGTGATGTTTCCCCCACGGCCATTTTTCTGACTTTAGATTTTTTTCAATAGGAGTCGAATTCTGAGATTGAACAAACTCATATTTAGTTTTAAAACCATTTCCCTTCGCAGCAAACCATCTTTGCAATTCTGAACGATCAAAAATTAATTCTCCTTTCTCTCTATCCGCACATAATTTTCTTGTCCAATTAGTTGATTCTTTTGAACTGGTAAAACAGGGGGATTCACTAGATAAGAAGTGACTCATTGAAGTCGGAATAAGTGCCCACTCTGGTATTTTTCTTTGGCTTTGCGGACTTAGCAAGGCATGAGGGACATTGCAGATGGCTCCATTCAGACCATTATTCATTGCGTGTATCAGGGTTTTTACCTCGGCTGATTTTTCAAAAAGTTCATCAGATTTGGAAAATTGATTTTCATGCAAGCAAAGCTGCGATTCCACTCCCGCTGCTAAATGTGCAGCCTCAATCAAATCAAAGGCTGTAAAAAGATCGTAATGGTTCAAGTTCATCCCGTCCCCTGAAAACGCCTGACTAGAAAACCACCGCCGCCGGGTCAGGGTGTTCCGTTTTCACCACGGGCAATTACTCCGTGGCTAGGCGTGGCTTAAAAAACTTACACGGTGGCAGGCTCGCGCGCTTCTTCAACTGTCATAGTGATACCGACACGCAATCACCACCAGCGCGTCGTCTGTAGCGCGGTAAACCAGGCGGTGGGTTTCGTCAATGCGCCGTGACCAATAACCTGACAAGTTGCCCAGCAGCCCCTCTGGTTTGCCGATACCTTGAAATGGGTCACGCGCCGCCGCTTCAATCAACACATTGATGCGCTTGAGCGTTTTGCGGTCTTGCCCTTGCCAGTAGGTGTACTGCTCCCATGCCTCAGGCACAAAAGTAATGGCGCGCATTTACGCGGTAACCAGCTTGCGGGGCTTGGCTTTACCCGCCTTGTCTTGCGCAATGGCTTTGGCTAGTTTTGCAGCGTTGGCGGGGCTGGCCATCAGGTGCATGGTTTCCATCACGCTCTGGTAATGCTCAAGGCTCATGACCACCGCGTCAGCCCCATCACGCCGGCTGATGATGGTGATGTCATGGTCTTGTGCCACACCATCAAGCACGGCTTTTAGGGAGTTTCTGGCTTCAGAATAGTTAACGACGCGCATGATTGACCTTTGATGACTTGACCATACAATTGTACAAGTTAGCGAGCAAATTGAAAGTGTTGCCTGCCTCGATGGGTCGTGCCGAGTTAGCCATCAAGCCGCCTTGAACAGAATCACGTCCCCGCCCGATGCCAGTTTCTCCAGATAGTCTGCCCACTGTTACATCATGCTGGTGCGGTGTTTCAGGTACTGGGTGCGGTTGTACGCCCTGCCGTTTGCGTCTTTTACGGCATGGGCCAATTGCGCTTCAATCACCAGCGGGTCAATATTCAATTCTTCTGCCAGCAGTGTGCGGGCGGTGGCTCTGAAACCATGCACGCTTTGCACGTCTGGCCCATAGCCAAGCGTCAGCAGTGCAGCGCGTAGCGTGTTGTCGCTGATCGGCCTGTCGTGGCTGCGTTCACCATGAAAAACCAGCGCGCCGTACCCGGTCAGGGGCTGCAATTTGCGCAATATGGCCACCGCCTGCGTGGGCAGTTGGACTTGGTGCGGATTGCCGTTTTGCTTGCCTTCTACGCTGCGTTATGCGGCTTGAAGGAATCGTCCACAAGGCCGCGTCAAGGTTAAATTCAGCCCATGCCGCTGCCCGTAGTTCACCCGGCCTTTGGAAAAGCAGCGGGGCCAGTTGCAGCCCCGCCCGCACAATCGGCCCGCCCTGATAGCCACGAATCACGCGAATCAGTTTGCCCAGCGCCAGCGGGTCTGTGATGGCTGAAAAGTGTTTGCCGTGATGGGGTTTTAATGCACCGCGAATATCGGCGCTCACGTCGCGCTGTGCCCGGCCTGTAGCGACGGCATAGCGCCACACCTGCCCGGCGGTGGTCAATACCCGGTGTGCAACATCCAACGCGCCGCGTTCTTCTACCCTGCGCACGGTGGCCAGCAGCTCGATGGCTTCAATTTCCCCGATATGCCGTGACCCCAAAAACGGAAACAGGTCTTTTTCAAGGTTGCGCTTTTCACGGATGGCGTAATGGCTGCTCCAGCTGTCCAGCTTCATGGCGTACCACTCACGGGCGGTTGCTTCGAAGGTATCAGCCGCCGGGGTCAGTGCTTTGAGCTTGGCTACTTTGCGGGTTTGTACCGGGTCAAGGCCTTTGCTTTTTTCAAGCTTGGCTGCTTCACGGGCTTTTCTGGCTGCGGTCAGGGTTACATCGGGGTAGCTGCCCAAGGCCAGCTGCTTTTCAGCCCCTGCAAGGCGGTATTTCAAAAACCAGCGCTTTGACCCGGCGGGGCTGACCTGCAAATACATGCCGCCTGCATCAGTAAACCGCACCTGCTTTTTATCGGGCGGGCAAACCACGTTTCTGCATTGGGCATCGGTCAGCATGGGGGTGCAACTCCTGTTGAAAATGGGGGTACGACAAGCAGCCGTTTTACTGCGAGATTCTCAAAAACGGGGGTATAAAACCCAATATTTCCTGAAAATCACTATCTATACCCCCGGTTGTACCCCCTACTTGGGTTAGCAATTAATAGCTGCTTTTATCCCCTGTTATCGCGTAACTCCTTGATTTACCAATGAAAAAGGCCTTTAAGAATCGCTCCTTAAAGGCCTTTATACTGACTAGTGGTCGGTGTGAAAGGATTCGAACCTTCGACCCCTTGCACCCCATGCAAGTGCGCTACCAGGCTGCGCCACACACCGATTAATTTGAATTATAGCGCGACGCGTTGCAGCAAATCAGTGCGCAGCATTGAGCAAATCACGGATCTCATACAACTCGCGCCTCACCAGTTGCAAGCGCTGTTGGGCAATGCTACCTAATGACAATTCAGTGTCATCGGACAACAACTCGCTCTCTTCGAAATCGACTGAATCAGCGAAATCTGCCGATATTGAATCTGTAACATCGACAACCTCAAAACCGTCGAGCATGACTTCACCATTGCGGCGCTTGTCACCTTCTATTTGTACAATTTCATGCAATTTGTTACGTGCGCCGCTTATTGTGAAGCCTTGGTCATACAACAAATCACGTATTCGGCGAATCATCAACACCTCATGGTGCTGATAATAGCGGCGGTTTCCGCGACGTTTCATCGGGCGCAGTTGTGTAAACTCCTGCTCCCAATATCGGAGCACATGAGGTTTTACACCGCACAGTTCGCTGACTTCGCCAATGGTGAAGTAGCGTTTTGTCGGGATGGACGGAAGAGAATTCTCCAATTAAATCAATACGCTATAGAAGAAAGTTCCAAATTTACTCTAAGTCCAAACTTAGCGCAAAGGGTATGTTGTTTTATTCAGGATGTGTTGCGTAGTCACACAAATGACACGATTTCTCTTCAGTTGACACCCGCTCTGAGAATGGGCCAATGCGGCTACAAATGCCAAGTGGACTCAGTCGTTTTGTATCTGGTCTTTGAGCTTATGACTGGCGTGAAATGTAACTACACGTCTAGCCTGAATAAGGATCGCCTCGCCAGTTCGAGGGTTGCGACCGGGCCGAGCCGCCTTGGTACGAATCTGAAAATTGCCAAAACCTGAAATCTTGACGTCGCTGCCATCCACCAGGTCGTCAGAAATCAGATCAAAAAACGCGTCAATCATGTCTTTGGACTCACGTTTGTTCAGACCAATCTGCTCAAACAAGAGTTCAGCCAGGTGCGCTTTGGTCAGTGCTGGCGTTTCCAGACTTTCAATTGAAAATTCCATGTGTGTCCCACAATCGCAAGTAAGCTATTGGTGCATCACCCGCGCAGCCGGGCGTGCAATTGCTGTTGTAACTGAATGATAACGGCTTGGACCGTCGCTTCAATAACCTCTTCAGTTAGCGTGGCGCTATCACTGGTCAGTGCCAAACGCACCGCAAGGCTTTTTTCGCCTGCGGACATACCGGCGCTGCCTGATTGCGGACGGTACACGTCAAACAAAGTGGCGTCACGCAATAAACCGTTGGTGTCGGCCGCATAGATCGCATCTAGCAACGCCGAGTGCGTCACCGCCTCGGGGACGATGACTGCGATGTCGCGCTCTACGGGCTGCAACTTGCTGACGTTTGCAAACACGGGTACCAGACGCTTCAGCACAGCATCTAGTTCCAATTCAAAGACTAACGGAGCCTGGCTCAGCTCGTAGACCTGTCGCCACTTCGGATGCAGTTCTCCGACAAAACCAATTACCTTACCCTCAAGAGCGACGCTGGCACATCGGCCTGGATGCATGGCCGCATGCTCTGCCGACGCAAACTCGGGGCTCAAAGGCGTAAGCAAAGCCTCTAAATCGCCCTTGATGTCGAAAAAATCCACATTCTTGCCGCTGTTGTCCCAGCCCAGCGCAGATCGTGGCCCATAAGCGAGTCCGGCGACGCGCATGGGCTGATGAAATCCTGCCACTGTTGTGTCAGTGTTTTGGCTGGCCGCATCGCGCAAAAACACGCGCCCTAGCTCAAACACATTGATGCGCGGCGCTTTGCGGTCAAGGTTAAACTTTAAAACCTGTAGCAACGAGCCCAACAAAGACGAGCGCATTACGCTCATTTGACTGGCAATCGGGTTCAGCAGTTTGATCGGGTTGGCGTTACCCGCCAGTTCATGCTCCCAGCGTTCTTCAACAAAACTGAAGTTGATGGTTTCCTGGTAGCCCAGAGCAGCCAGCGCCCTGCGCACGGCAAATGGTGAACGTTCAGCTTCTGGCTGCAGTTTGGCTGTGATGGGTGCCAGCGGCGGTGTGTCTGGCAGGTTGTCATAACCTACCATACGCACGACTTCTTCAATCAGGTCTTCTTCGATTTGCAAATCAAACCGGTAGCTGGGCGGGGTGATGGTTAAGGTCCCGTCGCCTTCTGTAACCTGCAAGCCCAAGCGTTTGAGCGCATCCAGGCATTGGGTTTGCGTCAAAGCCATGCCAATGACTTTGCTGGCTCTTGCTACGCGCAAAGTGACGGGTCCAGCAACAGGCATGTTGGCCTGCACATCGTCCATCGGGCCGCAAACCGTAGCAGCTGTACCGCAAATATCGAGGATCAACTGCGTGACCCGCTCGATGTGCTCAACCGTATTGCCAGGGTCAACGCCACGCTCAAAACGGTGACCTGCATCGGTTGAAAAGTTATAGCGGCGTGAGCGAGCGGCAATGGCCTTTGGCCACCAAAAAGCCGCTTCAACATACACGTTTTTGGTGTCGTCAGATACGGCCGTCGCATCACCGCCCATGATGCCGGCGAGCGATTCGACTTGGCTGTCGTCAGCAATCACACCGACTTTTTCATCGACTGTGACGATGTTGCCGTTGAGCAGCTTTAATGTTTCGCCTGGTTTGCCCCAGCGCACGTCAAGCCCGCCGTGAATTTTGTCAAGGTCAAAAATATGCGATGGCCTGCCCAGTTCAAACATCACGTAGTTTGAAATGTCGACCAGCGCGGTCACACTGCGCTGGCCGCAACGCGCAAGCTTGTCGACCATCCACTGCGGCGTTTTGGCTTGTGGGTTGACGTTTTTGACAATTCGGCCTGAAAAGCGGCCACACAAATCGGGGGCGCTGATTTTGACGGGCAAGCGCGTTGCGTCCTTGACCGCGACTACGGGGAAAACCTGAGCTTTCAGCGGCGCACCGGTCAATGCCGCCACTTCACGCGCCACGCCATACACGCTAAGGCAATGCGCCAGATTGGGAGTGAGCTTGAGCGTGAACAGCGTGTCGTCTAAATGGAGGTGTTCGCGGATGTCCAGACCCAGCTGCGCATCAAGCGCCAGTTCCAGCAATCCACCGTGGTCTTCCGACAATTTAAGCTCACGAGCCGAGCACAACATGCCCTGGCTTTCAACGCCGCGCAATTGGCCGACTTTGATCAGGAATGGTTTGCCATCTTCGCCCGGTGGCAGCTCGGCACCGACCATCGCGCAAGGCACCTTGATGCCAACCCGCGCATTTGGAGCACCGCAAACAATGCTGAGCAAAGCGCCCTGCCCCACGTCAACCTCACATACTTGCAGCTTGTCGGCATTCGGGTGCTTGGCGGCAGACTTGATTTCACCGACGACAATTTTTGTGAACGGCGGCGCGACGGGTTTGAGCTCTTCAACCTCCAGCCCAGCCATCGTCAATGTGTTGGCAAGTTGCTGGGTGGTGAGCGGTGGGTTGCAAAATTCGCGCAACCAGGATTCTGGGAATTGCATGCTATGCCTTCAATGTTTAGCTGGTGAATGTTTAGTTTTGAAATTGCGATAAAAAGCGAATATCGCCATCAAAAAACAAGCGCAAATCATTCACGCCATAACGCAGCATGGTCAGCCGGTCTGGCCCCATGCCAAAGGCAAAACCAATGTACTTTTCAGGATCCAGACCCATGTTGCGCACCACATTCGGGTGAACCTGGCCAGAGCCTGCAACTTCGAGCCATTTACCCTCCAATGGCCCGCTGGAAAATTGGATATCAATCTCGGCACTCGGCTCCGTAAAGGGGAAGAAGCTGGGTCTGAAACGCAGCACCAGATCATCACTTTCAAAAAACGTGCGGCAAAAATCGGTGAAGACAAACTTCAAATCCTTAAAGCTGACGTTCTCGCCAATCCACAGCCCTTCGCACTGGTGGAACATCGGCGAATGCGTGGCGTCACTATCGACGCGGTAAGTACGGCCGGGCGCGATGACGCGAATTTCAGGCATCGAACCGCCGCTGTCGATCAACGCGCGGTGTTTTTTGACATGCTGCACGGCATAGCGAATCTGCATTGGGCTGGTGTGGGTGCGCAGCAAATTGGGCGCAGCTTCTGTCCCACCTTCAACATAAAAGGTGTCGTGCATTGACCTCGCCGGATGGTCTTCAGGCGTGTTGAGCGCGGTAAAGTTGAACCAGTCGGTTTCAATCTCCGGGCCCTCGGCAACGTCAAAACCCATTGAGCCAAAAATACTTTCAATTCGCTCAAGCGTGAGCGACACCGGATGCAAACTTCCCTGCGTGCGTTGGCGACCGGGCAAGGTCACGTCGAGCGCCTGTGCTTTCAACTGCTTTTCGAGTTCGGCGTCAGCCAGCGCCTGGCGACGCAAATTAAGTGCTGTTTCAACAGCCTGTTTGCCCATATTGATAAAAGCACCGTGCTTCTTTTTTTCATCCACACTGTATGTAGACAAAGCCTTGAGTAGTTCGGTAATGCGGCCTGTCTTCCCTAGAAATAACGCTTTCGCATTTTCCAGGTCAGCGGGCGTTTTTGCAGCCTCAAACGCCACTTGTGCATCGTCAACAATGGTTTCTAAATCAAACATGCAGGCAAACCTAAAAACGTTTTTGAAACACAAAAAGGCTAGAGCCTTTTCAAGCTCTAGCCCTTTATTTATGGGCGCAAGAAGCTACTAAATCAGTAGCAAATTGCACCTGCAATCAGGCTGCCAGCTTGGCCTTGACTTGATCAACAATGGCGCTAAAAGCAGCGCTGTCGTGAATAGCCATGTCCGACAACACTTTGCGGTCAATCTCAATGCCGGCTTTGCGCAAGCCATTGGCAAACTGGCTGTATGTCAAACCGCAAGCGCGGCTGGCGGCGTTGATACGCGTGATCCACAAGCGGCGGAAGACACGTTTTTTGGTACGGCGGTCACGGTAGGCATATTGCCCAGCCTTCATCACCGCTTCTTTGGCGACTCTGAAAACATTACCGCGGCGACCACGGAAACCTTTTGCAAGGGCTAAGACTTTTTTGTGGCGGGCGC
>ENA-OFCX01000415-OFCX01000415.1-metagenomes-genome-assembly--contig:-NODE-415-length-22634-cov-3.948315_pt1 | contig 22634 bp, 16 predicted proteins | sample MGYA00153384_OFCX01 | MGnify analysis MGYA00153384
CGGCGGAGTCGACGAGGGACACGCACTGGCTGCGGCTCTTGGGCGCCGAGCAGATCGAGCGGGCGCTCTTTCTCGTCCCGGAGCGCGACCGCCCGGGCGTCGTGGCCGCCCTCGGGCGCCAGGGCAAGCCGATCGCGCCGACGGGCTTCCGCCCGCGCCGGGACGCGAGCTGGGTCCGAGTGACCGCCGCGGAGCCCCGCAAGGGCGTCGAGCAGGTGTATTCGATGGAGGTTCCCGGGGCGCACACCTACGTGACGGGCGGGAGCCTGGTCTCGCACAACTGCTTCCCGAAGGACGTCACGGGGCTCAAGCAGCTCGCGGGCAACTCGGGCTACCACTTCCAGCTGCTCAACGCGGTCCTCGAGGTCAACGAGCTGCAGAAGCGCCGCGTGATCGGCAAGCTGCTCAAGCACCTCGGCGGCAGCCTGGTCGGCAAGCGCATCGCGCTCCTCGGGCTCGCGTTCAAGCCGAACACCGACGACATGCGCGAGGCGACCTCGCTGGTCCTGACCGCGCGGATGCAGGCCGCGGGGGCCATGGTCAGCGCCTACGACCCGGTGGCCGAGGACGAGGCCCGCAAGCTCATCTCCAACGTGCGCTTCGCCGACAGCGCCCTCGACGCGGTCGACGGCGCCGACGCCGTGGTGCTCGTGACGGAGTGGAAGGAGTTCAAGGCGCTCGACTGGGGCGCCGTGGCCGGCGCGATGGCCGGGACGACGATCATCGACGGGCGCAACGCGCTCGACCCGGCGACGGTTCGTGCGGCCGGCCTGGTCTACGAGGGCATCGGGCGCGGTTAGGCGATGCAAGCCGTGATCCTCGTCGGCGGTGAGGGGACTCGTCTACGTCCGCTGACCTCCGGCACCCCGAAGCCGATCGTCACGTTCGTCGACCGGCCGTTCATGGGCTTCATGCTCGAGTGGCTGGCCGGCCACGGCGTCGAGGACGTGATCATGTCCTGCGGCTTCCTGGCCACGAAGGTCAAGGCCGTCCTCGGCGACGGGTCCGCCTTCGGGGTGCGTCTGCGCTTCGTCGAGGAGCCCGAGCCGCGCGGCACCGCGGGCGCGCTGAAGTACGCAGGGGAGCTGCTCGACGAGCGCTTCTTGATGCTCAACGGCGACATCCTCACCGACGTCGACGTGCGTGCCCAGATCGCCCAGCACGACGCGACAGGCGCGGTCGGCACGCTCGGGCTGGTCCCCGTGACCGATCCGACGCAGTACGGGCTCGTGCTGACCGGGGAGGGCGGTGCGGTGACCGGCTTCTTGGAGAAGCCCGGCCGCGACAAGCTCGAGGGAATCTCCGAGTACCTGATCTCCGCGGGCATCTACGTGCTCGAGCGTTCGGTCCTCGACCGCATCCCGCCGGACCGCAACGTCTCGATCGAGACCGTCATCTGGCCCCAGCTGGTCGGCGAGGGCCTCTACGGCTACGCCGCGCGCGGCCGCTACTGGCTCGACATCGGGACCCCCGAGCGCTACCTCGAGGGGACGGCGGACATCCTGCTCGGCAACGTGGAGACGCGGGTCGGCGAGCGCCTGGACGCGCGCGGTCGCTTCCTGGCGCCCGACACGGTGGAGCGCGGCGCGATCGTCGCGGGCGCGGTCATCGCCGAGGAGGGCGTGCGGATCGCGACCGGCGCCCGCGTGGTCGGCCCGACGGTCCTGGGCCGCGGGGTCACGATCGGCGCCGGGGCGGTCGTCGAGCGCTCGGTGGTGCTCGACGGCGCGAGCATCGCTCCGGGCGCGTTCGTCGCCGATTCGATCCTGTCGCCCGGCGTGCACGTGGGCGAGCGGACGGTCGTGCAGGGCCAGTCCGTGCTCGGCGAGGGCGTCGTCGTCGGCGCGGACTGCAAGCTCGACCACGGCATCCGGGTCTTCCCGGGCACCCGGTTGGGTGACGGCGCGGTCCGCTTCTAGCCGCGGCCGGGGGTGGGTCGCTCCTGGCCCCCTGCGTGGCAGACTCCGCGCCATGAGCACGAGCGAGGGGCTGGTCCTCGACCGCGAGACCATCGCGGCGACCGACCCGACCGACCAGCTGACCGACATCCTGGCGCTGCCCGAGCACCTGCGCGACGCGTTGTGGAAGACCGAGTCGGCGGCGCTGGGATCGTGGGACTCCCCGGGCGGGCTCGTGGTCGCCGGGATGGGCGCCAGCGCGATCGGTGGGACGATCGCCGCCGCCGCGCTGGGGGACCACGCCTCGCGCCCGATCCTCCTCGCGCGCGCCTACGGGCTGCCGCCGTGGACGACGCCGGACACGACCGTGCTGTGCGCGTCCTACTCGGGGGAGACCGAGGAGACGCTCGCCTGCTTCGAGGCGGCCGGGGCGCTCGGCGCCCGGCGCGTGGTCGTCACCACCGGGGGCGGCAGCCTCGCCGAGGAGGCCCGCGCGGAAGGCGTGCCGGTGATCCCGGTCGCGGGTGGTCTGCGGCCGGCGACCGCCGTGGGCTACATGGTCGTCGCCGCGCTGGAGACCGCCGCGGCCTGCGGCGCCGGCCCGCGGATGACCTCCGAGCTCGACGTGGCCGCCGAGCACCTCGAGGAGCTCGTCAACGAGTGGGGCCCCGAGGGCGCCGAGAACGGGCAGCTCAAGACGCTCGCCCGCCAGCTGCAGGGGACGATCCCGAACATCGCCGGCGCGGGGCTGACCGCGGCGATCGCGCACCGCTGGACCGCGCAGCTCAACCGCCAGGCGCGCATCCCGGCGTGGGCCTCCGAGCTCCCGGACGCCGACCACTACGAGCTCGCGGGCTGGGAGGGCGCCGAGGAGCTCGGCCGCTTCTCCGCGGTGTTCCTCGACGACGTCGACACGCATCCGCGCGTGCAGTCGCGCATCGCGCTGACCCGCAGCCTGATCGGCTCGCACGCGAGCGGGACGCACGTGATCGGCTCCCGGGGGACGACCGCGGTCGGGCGCGCGCTCTCACTCGTCCTGGCCGGAGACCTGGTCTCGCTGTACCTCGCGATCCTCCGCGGGGTCGACCCCGCGGGGGCCAGTGACATCGATCGTTTGAAGGCCGAGCTCGCGCAGTGAGCTGACCGCTCGGGGCGACGACCATGCGGCCAGGGCGGGGCTGTGGGCGTGACGCGGCTGCCAGCCATGGAACGCGCGCTGTGGAAACTCACGTCGCGAGAATTCGCACCGCGAGTCGCGCCATGGAAACCCGCGCCGCGAGAAGTCGCGCAGCAAGTCGCGCTGTGGAAACGCGTGCCGCGAGAAGTCGCGCTGTGGGAAGTCGCGTCGTGTGAAAGCGCGCCGCGAGAAGCTGCGCCGCGGGAATCGCGCTGTGGAAACTGGTGCCGCGAGAAGTCGCGCCGCGGTGGAACTGCGGCGGGCGCGCCGCACGTAACCGGCCCCTGCTGATGGAAACGTGCGGCGCGGTGCGAGACCACGGCGCCCGGCGTCGCCGCGCCGCACAAAAGCGCTGCCTGCGGACGGAAACGTGCGACGCGCCGAAAAGTCCGCAGGGTTGCACGGAGCCTTGCTCTCGCGTCGGAGCGTCCGTGGAGTCACCCGTGGGCCCGCTCCAACCTTGACACGACCATGGTAAGGTTCGAGACGAATGGACGCGCTGACCATCCACGAGGCGGCGAGCACGACCGGATGGTCGGCCCGCATGCTGCGCTACGTCGAGGACGCCGGGCTCATCGAGCCGCGGCGCTCGGCCGCCGGCTACCGCCTCTACGGGCCCGAGGAGCTCCAGCGTCTACGGACGCTGCGTGAGCTGCTGGACTCGAACGCCGTGAGCATCACGGAGGTCGGCTTCGCGCTGCGGCTGCGCCGCGACGAGGAGCTCAGCGCCGCCCTCGCGGGCTGGTTCGAAGAGGAGCCCGCCCGCCCTGCCGACGTCCCGCCCGCCGACTGGCTGCTGTGGGAGCAGGACAAGCACGAGAAGCTGCTCGCCGCGGCCACGCGGCACGCCACCGAACTGATGGAGACACGATGACCACTGCCTCACCCGCCCAGGACTTCAAGGTCGCAGACCTCTCGCTGGCCGCCTTCGGCCGCAAGGAGATTCAGATCGCCGAGGTCGAGATGCCGGGCCTGATGGCGCTGCGCGAGGAGTTCGGCTCAAGCCAGCCCCTCGAGGGCGCGCGCATCATGGGCTCGCTGCACATGACCGTGCAGACGGCCGTGCTGATCGAGACGCTGGTCGAACTTGGCGCCGACGTGCGCTGGGTCTCGTGCAACATCTTCTCCACGCAGGATCATGCTGCGGCGGCCGCGGTCGTGGGTCCGACCGGTACGCTCGCCGAGCCGAAGGGCATTCCGGTGTTTGCGTGGAAGGGTGAGACGCTGGACGAATACTGGTGGTGCACCGAGCAGGCACTGATGTGGCCTGACGGCGGCGGACCGAACCTGCTGCTGGATGACGGCGGCGACGCCACGCTGCTGGTCCATCGCGGTGCGGAGTTCGAAAAGGTCGGCGCCGTGCCGGGTTTCGATTCGGACAACGAGCCCGAAGAGTGGGGCGTGATCCTGGAGCTGCTGCGCGCCGAGCAGGAAAAGAATCCGGGCCGCTGGACGAAGGTGCTGGCGGCCATCCGTGGCGTCTCGGAAGAGACCACGACGGGTGTGCATCGCCTGTACGAGATGGAGCGCGCCGGCACACTGGCCTTCCCCGCCATCAACGTCAACGACGCCGTCACGAAGTCGAAGTTCGACAACCTGTATGGCTGCCGTCACTCGATCATCGATGGCCTGAACCGCGCCACCGACGTCATGCTCGCCGGCAAGATCGCCGTCGTCATGGGCTACGGCGATGTGGGCAAGGGCTGCGCGCAGGCGCTGAAGGGTCAGGGCTCACGCGTCGTGGTCACCGAGGTCGACCCGATCTGTGCATTGCAGGCGGCGCTGGAAGGCTACCAGGTCACCACACTCGAGGACATTGTCGACGTGGCGGACATCTTCATCTCGGCGACCGGCAACAAGAACGTGATCACGGTCGAGCACATGAGCCGCATGAAGGACAAGGCGATCATCGCCAACATCGGCCACTTCGACAACGAGATCGACATGGCCGGCCTGAAGAAGGTCGAGGGCATGCGTCGCATCAACATCAAGCCGCAGTATGACGAGTTCGTGCTGCCGAACGGCCGCTCGATCCTGATCCTCGCCGAAGGCCGCCTGATGAACCTGGGCTGCGCCACCGGCCACCCGTCGTTCGTGATGTCCGCCAGCTTCACCAACCAGGTGCTGGCCCAGATCGACTTGCATCAGAATGCCGACAAGTACGAGAACAAGGTGTTCACGCTCCCGAAGCACCTGGACGAGAAGGTTGCTCGCCTGCATTTGGCGAAGCTTGGCGTGAAGCTGACCGAGCTGACGCCGGAGCAGTCACAGTACCTCGGCGTGACCAACGCCGGCCCGTTCAAGCCGGATCATTACCGGTACTAGCACAACTTCGCCAAGTTGAACCTGCTTCATGCCGGGCGAGCGACGAAGTGTTGGTGAGTCGCTCGCTCGGCGTGATTCAGGTTGCGCAGTACACTTGCCACGGCGGCGACAAAGAATCGAGGACATTTACCCCACGTGACAAGATGGCTGACATTCATGTAGCCGCGCTCATGCAGTCGTCGGTCAAAGGGCTGACCGCTGCGTCATTTTCGTCGAATCGTTCGTTCTCGCGCCATTCACACGAGGAGTATGGTGTTGGCGTGATCGCCGAAGGAGCGCAGCGTTCATGGAGTGGTTTAGGATTCGTCGAGTCGCTTCCGGGAGACGTGATCACGGTCAACCCCGGTGAAATTCATGATGGCGTCCCGATAGCTGGATGCGTGCGGCGCTGGCATATGCTGTACGTCAGTCCAGCCGTTCTCATGTCGCTGAAAGACGATGCCTGTCAAATGGATTTCGAGTTTACGCGGCCGAGTACGAGCGATCCGGTTGGAAGACAACTGTTTTTCTCGGCGTACAGGCAAGCCATTGCGTCGCAGTGCTGCATCGCGATTGAAACCTCACTCGCTCATCTGACACAAATGCTGTCTCAAACGACAGCATTGCGTTCGTCGACTCGTAATGGTGCACCCGCTATTCACGAGGCAATTGCCATGATTGATACGACACCCGGTGCTCCACATTCGCTGGACGCTTTGGCGGCCGCCTCAGGTGTGAGCAAATTTCAATTACTTCGAGGCTTCACCAAGCATCTGGGCATCACCCCACACGCGTATCTCGTACATCGTCGAGTTCAGTTGGCTAGACGCTCGATCATCCGAGGGGTGTCGTTCGTGGACACCGCACTGTCCTGTGGCTTTGCAGATCAAAGCCATATGACCCGTGCATTTGTTCGTCAGTATGGTGTCACCCCTGGCCAATTACGGTCCGCCCACCGGTGACGTGCAATATTGTTCAAGACGCAGAGTCAGCTGAGGGTATTCTTTTCTGCATACCACTCAACCGGAAGATCTCGTGTCGTCCTATATCCATGGTTATTCTTCGCGGGAGCATCAGCGTCTCCAGGATCAAGCAGCGACGCTGGCAGACTTGCTCCACTCGGACACGCTTTACCCGAACAGCAGCAGTATTCTTGAAGTAGGTTGTGGCGTCGGCGCGCAAACAGTCACACTGGCGCAGCGCAATCCCACCGCGATCATCAGGGCGATTGACATCCATGAGCCCTCGCTTCGCATAGCCGAAGCGTCCTGTCGTGCGGCCGGATTGACCAACGTGCAATTTCAACACGCTGATCTTTTTGCCTCGCCATTGGCGATGGCCTCATTTGACCATGCAATGGTGTGTTTCGTGCTTGAGCACCTTCGTGAGCCAGTCGGCGCCTTACAAGTCGTCGCACAGCATGTGCGCGCTGGCGGTACGCTGACGATTATCGAGGGCGATCACGGATCCGCGTTCTTTCATCCCGATAGCGCACCTGCGCGCCGCGTGATCGATTGTCAGGTGCACCTGCAAGCGATTGCGGGTGGCAGCACGAACATCGGTCGCATGCTTTATCCACTGCTGAAGAACGCTGGCTTCTCAGCGATTTCGGTCAGTCCCCGCATGATTTATGTTGATGGCAACAGACCGCAATTGGTTGACGGTTTCACTCGCGATACTTTCATCGCCATGATAGAGGGCATCCGCCCCACAGCCGTGGATGCCGGATTGATAACAGCGGCGGAGTTCGATTTGGGCATACGCGATTTACGACGCACCCTCGAACCTGACGGAGTCTTTTGTTATACTTTTTTTAAGGCCGTCGCCGTTGTTTGACATTTACCAAACGGTCGCGAGACCGCATCACACACCCATCTTCGCACCCACCGCCGCCGAATCTGCCTTCGGTGCCGCCAGCGCTGCCGCGCGTGCCACACGCTGCGTGATGACCTTGCTCAACAACCCAGGAGCCGGTGTCCACTTCGGTGCCGTCCAGCCACTGCGTTCGATCGCTGATTTACCGCCTGCCGCCGGCCGAAGCGCTCCCTCGAATTTGGCATACTTCGATCCTGGATTCCACAGCGCCCAGCTCTTCAGCCCCGCATCGTACGTCGCCTGAATTTGCGCGCGAACTTCAGGCGGACCATAGCTCAGGCCGCGGATACTCATCGCTTCCAGCCACGGACGGATTTCGCCGACCGCAATTTTTGCCGAGTCGCGAAGAAATGTCGTGCGCTGCACCGCGTCAGTCAGTGACACGCGAATCAGCTGGTACGGCACCGCGCCCGGCTTCACGAAGCCGTAGTGCCCAGTCGAGTAGTGCGACGGGTACACCATCGGCAGGACGGCATCCGCCGCCGCGATCACCGTCTCCCAGTGCTGCCCGATGTCCACGTCGCCCTCGGCGTGTGTCACCAGGCCGAAGACGTCGACGGTCACCGGCACGTGGAAGTCCCGCAGTTGCGCCTTCGAGTAGAGGATGAAGTCGCGGATGTTGTGCGCGCGCGTGCGACCCTCACTGCCCGGATACGTCATCGTCGCACGCATCGCGTCGGTCACGTCGGGGAAGCGGACGTAATCCCATTGCAGTTCCGAGAATCCCATCGCCAGCGCTTCCTTCGCGATCGCAATGTTGTAATCCCACACGCGCCTGTCGTACGGGTTCACCCAGGCCCCGCCTTTCCTGTCGCGCCACAGCCCGCCGTTCACGTGGCGGATCGCCATGTCCGGCTTCTTCTCGGCGAGCATGCGATCCTTGAACACCACGATGCGCGCCACGCTGTAGATGCCGTGTGCATTGAGCGTGTCCACGAGCGCCGGCAACCACTTCGTCGCGGGGCGCAGATGGGCGCCGATCTCGCGCGCGATCGGGATGGCGGTGGAATCGTACGTCAGGAACGTGTCGGATTCCTTGATGTCGATGATGAAGCTGTTGATCTCGGTCGCATCGGCAATGCGCAGCAGCTCCGCCATGCGCGAGCGCGATCCTGCGGCCCAGGCATTCACGTACAGCGCCCGCATCGAGTCGGGGCGTGCGATGCGGGTCGGGACCACACCGGCCCGTGTAGCCACGCTGTCCGCGATGGACGCGCCCTTCGTGTCCGGCGCACCGTCACCCGCCGGCGCAATGTCGGCCTTGCCGCACGCCGCAAGCAGCACCGCCAATACGGCGGTACTGGACACGAAACGTGTTGAGATCGAACGGAAGACGACAGGCGGCACGGAACACTCCAGCAGGACGAAGGCAGCCGGGCGACCATGTGGCACCCGGTCGGGATGAGAACGACACAAACTAGCTTGTTTCGGTCAGTGCGCAGCGTAAGCGACTCACGCCGCGTTAACCGACGCACATGCCGTCGCTCACGCTGCGCCTTCTGCACCGCGAGGTCCTCACCGCCAGCGTGGCATTGCGAGGTTTCCGCCTGCAGGTCCGCATTTTCCGTTTCACACCACCTGTTCTGCACCACCAGTTCCGCACCACCAGTTCCGCACCACGATTCCTGCCGGACTCTCACGCGCGCCCCGGAGCATGCTCATGTCGTCGGTCCCCGCACGCCGCCTCGCACGTGCCGTCTCGCTCGCATTGCTGCTCACGCTTCCACCGCATGTCGCAGCGGCGCAGACGCGAGGCACCGTGGTGCTGCGCGCCGCGCGTGTCATCGATGGCACGGGCAAGCTGCTCACCAACACCGACATCACCGTCAGCGATGGGCGCATCACGGCGGTTCGCCCGTCCAGCGGTGCGCTGCCGGCAAACGGTATCGACCTCGGGACGCGCACGGTGTTGCCGGGACTCATCGATACGCATGTGCACATCGGCTGGTACGTGAACGCGAAGAACCGGCTGCATACCGAGTCCGATGGTGACTCGCCCGCCACGCAAGCGTACAGCCAGGCCGGCAACGCATGGGCGACGCTGCATGCCGGCTTCACCACCGTGCAGAGCATCGGTGAGGAAGACAACGGCACACTCCGCGACGCCATCAACCGCGGCACCATTCCTGGTCCGCGCGTGCTGACGTCGCTCGGCTCCATGAACGAGCGCTCTGCCGGCGGCAGCCCGGACTCGCTGCGCGCAGTCGTCCGGCGCTTCAAGGCTGCGGGTGCCGACGTGATCAAGATCTTCGCATCGAAGTCCATCCGTGACGGTGGCGAGGCGACCATGTCTGACGCGCAGCTTGCGGCGGCCTGCGGTGAATCGACCGCGCAGGGGCTTCGCTCGGTGGTGCACGCGCACTCCGCCGAGGCGGTGCAGCGTGCGGCGCGCAATGGCTGCACGCAGGTGGAGCATGGCGTGTTCGCCGATGACATCACGCGCTCCATGCTCGTGCGCAATGGCACGTTCTTCGATCCGCAGTGCGGGCTGGTGTTCCACAACTACCTCGACAACAAGATCCGCTTCGAGGGCATCGGGAACTACAACTCCGTCGGCTTCGCCTCGATGGAGAAGGCGCTCCCGCTGGCCGAAGCCGGTATCGGGTCGGCCAGTCGCACCCCGACGCTGAAGCTCGTCTTCGGCACCGACGCGGTCGCAGGCGCCCATGGCCGCAACGCCGAGGAACTCGTCTGCCGTGTGCGCCGCGGCGGGCAGCCGGCGATGGATGCGATCGTGTCGGCCACCTCGCGCGCCGCGGAATCGCTGCGGCTCGATCGCGAGATCGGGCGCATCGCCGTGGGTTATGCCGCGGATATCATCGCGACCGACGGTAATCCCGTGACCGAGATCGAGGCCACGCAGCGCGTCGTGTTCGTGATGCGCAATGGCCTGGTCTACCGCAACGATGGCGCGCGTCGGCGCTGACCGGTTCCGCCGCGCTCGCGTCGCTTGCCTTGCCCTGAGCGGCAGGGCAGACTCATCAAAGGTGTCGGCCGTTCCGGACCGCCGCCGCTCTTCCTGCCGGAGACGTTCGTGTCCATGCGTTGCCTCGCCGTTGCCGCCGTTGCCCTCTCCAGCGCGCTCGGCGCGCAGCAACCGGGCCCAGGCCGCGCGGGTGGCCGTCCCGCGGAGCGGCCGCTCCCGCTGGATGCCTCGCGCAGCTTCGTGCTGGACACGCGCGAAGGCACCTGGCTGTCGCTCGACGTCAGCCCCGATGGAACGACGCTCGTCTTCGACATGCTTGGCGATCTCTATTCGCTGCCGTTCACCGGCGGCGACGCGACGAGGCTGACCAGCGGCATGGCATACGATGCGCAGCCGCGATTCAGTCCTGATGGAAAGCAGGTGGTGTTCATCTCGGATCGTGATGGCGCTGACAACGTGCACGTGATTGACCTTGGCACGAAGGCCGTCAAGGCGATCACGCGCGGCAAGTCGTCGGTGTACCTGTCGCCCGACTGGTCGCCCGATGGCCAGTACATCGTGGCGAGCAAGGGATCGTTTCGCGGCAGCCTGCCGAAGCTGTGGATGTACCACGCCGATGGCGGCAATGGCGTCGCGCTGTACACCGACCCGCCGAACCCCGCACCAGGCAGCGCCGTGCAGCAGGCTGGCGCCGCATTCAGCGCCGATGGCAAGACCATCTGGTACACGCAGCGCACGGGTGCCTGGAACTACAATGCGCAGTTTCCGCAGTACCAGGTCTGGATCTACGACCGCGAGACCGGCGAGCGCGAAGCGCAGTCGTCGCGCTACGGATCGGCGGTGCGGCCCACGTTGAGTCCTGATGGTCGCTACATGGCGTACGGCTCGCGCTACGAGGCGCAGACAGGTCTTCGCCTTCGCGATCTCGCGACGGGCGTCGAGCGCTGGCTCGCCTACCCCACGCAGCGTGACGAGATGGAGTCGCGCGCACCGATGGATGCGCTGCCGGGCATGAGCTTCACACCGGACTCGAAGGAACTGGTCGCGAGCTACGGCAATCGCATCTGGCGCGTGAACGTGGACGGCAGCGGGCAGGCCGAGATTCCGTTCCGCGTGCAGGCCACCATCGAGGCGGGCCCCGAGCTCGCCTTTCGCTATCCGATCGCCGACAGCACGCAGTTCACCGTGCGGCAGATCCGCGATGGCGTGCCGTCGCCCGATGGGAAGATGCTCGCCTTCATCTCGCTCGATCGACTGTACGTGATGGACTGGCCCGGCGGCACACCGCGTCGCGTGAGCACCTCCGCGGCGATCGAGGCGGAGCCGGCATGGTCACCTGATGGTCGCTCGCTGGCGTGGGTCACCTGGACCAACGACGGTGGTCGCCTCTACAAGGCGGCGATCACGCCGTCGCGCAGCAGCAGCGTCGTGGCACTGAGCCGGGGCACCGGCATGCTGCGTCAGCCGGCGTGGTCGCGCGACGGTTCGCGCATCGTCGTGCTGCAGACGGCCGCACAGGGTCGCCGCGACCAGACGGGCATCACCGCGCAGACAACCCTCGTCTGGTACCCGTCGACGGCCACCGGCACCGAGGGCAGCGCTGCGGCGCTGATCGCGCGCGCCGCCGGCCGCACTCGTCCCCACTTCGCGCGCGACACCACGCGCATCTACCTGTCGTCGGCGCAGAACGGCCTCGTCTCGATACGGTGGGATGGCAGCGACGAACAGCGCCACCTGCGCGTGACCGGACCGGCGGCACCGCAGGGCAGCGATGATCACGACCTCTCCGAACTCGAGTCGCCGCGAACGCACGAGGAGCCCGGCTCGCCCGGCCCACCGGCGCTGCTGACGATGATGTCACCGAACGGCGACATGGCGCTCGCGCAGGTGAACCAGGACTTCTACACCGTCGTCGTGCCGCCGCGCGGCGTGCAGTCGTCCGTCAGCATTGCGGATACGAACACCGCCATCGTGCCGGTGCGCAAGCTCACCGACATCGGCGGCCAGTTCCCTGCCTGGTCGGCAGATGGGCGGCGGGTGCACTGGTCCATCGGCAACGCACACGTCGTCTACGACCTGGATTCGGCGCGCGCACGTAATCAGGTGATTGCCGCACTGCGTCGCGACTCGTCGCAGGCGACTGACACGACTCGAACGAAGGCGTACGCACCCATCGAGCGTCGCATCCTCCTGCAGGCCACGCGCGACATTCCGCGTGGCACGGTCGTGCTGCGCAACGCGCGCATCATCACCATGAAGGGCGACGAGATCATTGCGAGTGGCGACATCGTCGTGCGTGACAACCGCATCGCCGCAATCGGTGCTGCCGGTACGGTGGCCGTGCCGGCTGGTGCGACATCGATGGACATGACCGGCACCACCATCATGCCCGGCTTCGTGGATACGCACGCGCACTTGCGCGCCGAGCGGAACACCATCCACGAGACGCAGCCGTGGGCCTACCTCGCGAACCTCGCGTACGGCGTCACGACCACGCGTGATCCGCAGACGGCGACGACCGACGTGCTCACGTACCAGGATCTGGTCGAGACGGGACAGATCGTGGGACCGCGCATCTACTCCACCGGCCCGGGCATCTTCGACCAGGACCAGATCCGCGACCAGGAGCATGCGCGCAACATGCTCAGGCGCTACAGCAGCTACTACGACACCAAGACGATCAAGATGTACGTCGCCGGCGTGCGACAGACGCGCCAGTGGATCATCAAGGCGGCGCGCGAGCAGCAGCTCATGCCGACCACCGAAGGGTCGCTCGACGTGAAGCTGAACCTCACTGAAACCATCGACGGCTACCCCGGCCTGGAGCATTCGATGGGCATCACGCCGCTGGGTCGCGACGTGACGTCGTTCATGGCGTGGTCGAACCGCACGTACACGCCGACGCTGCTGGTGAACTACGGCGGGCCGTGGGGCGAGAACTATTTCTACACACGCGAAAATCCATACGCCGATCCCAAGCTCCAGCGTTTCACGGCCTATGAGGAACTGGCGCAGAAGACGCGTCGCCGCATGGCCAGCATGCCCGGTGGCGGCACGGCCGGCGGCTGGTTCCGCGACGAGGAATACATCTTCCCGAAGCTCGCCGACGATGCCACGCGTATCCTGCGCGCGGGTGGGCGACTTGGCATCGGCAGCCATGGCCAGCTGCAGGGCCTTGGCTATCACTGGGAGCTGTGGCTGATGGGCAGCGGCGGCATGACGGCGCACGAGGCACTGCGTGTCTCCACGGCCCTCGGTGCACAGGCCATCGGCTTGCAGGGCGACGTGGGTTCGCTGGAAGTCGGCAAGCTCGCCGACCTCATCGTGCTGGAACGCGATCCGCTCGCGGATCTGCGCAACACGAACAGCCTGCGCTACGTGATGAAGAACGGTCGCCTGTACGACGCGTCATCGCTGGCCGAGCTGCATCCCACGAAGCGCAACGGCCCCGAAGTCCCGAATCGCCCCATTGCACCGGCCACGAGGGCCGGCCTGCGTTGATGCAACGTCTCGACCGACACACCACACACCACCAGCACACCGTCATGAGCGAGCAGAAACACACCGCGAATCGCCGCAGCTTCCTCAAGCTCGCCGGCACACTCGCCGCCACGGCAGCCGTCGGCGGCTGCGAGCTCGAGACGCGCATTCCCGGCAATGCAGCGACCACCGCCTCCGATCGCATTCCTGGATCGGAGCGCCTCACGGGCTTCGATCCAGGCCTGCTGTCGGCAGTCGGCGCAGCGGTCCTGCCTGACGAACTGGGCGAACAGGGACGACAGGCGGCGATCACGTCGTTCGTGGCCTGGGCCGACGGCTACGATCCCGTCGCCGAGGAGATGCATGGCTACGGGTACTCCGACATCCGCTACCTGCCTGCCGATCCGTCGCCCGCATGGCGTGCACAGCTGACCGCGCTCGACCTGCTCGCGCGTCGATCGCGGCAGACGCCGTTCGGTCAGCTGCCGGTCGAAGCGCGACGCGAACTGCTGACGATCGCGCTCGATGGTGTGCGCGGCGATCGCCTGCCCGCTCCGCTCACCGCGCCGCACATCGCACTGGCGCTGCTGTCGCACTGGGCATCGACCGGCGATGCGTGGGACCTCGCACTCGGCGTGAAGGTGCAGACCGGCAACTGCCGCGTGCTGGGCGATGCGAATGCGAAGCCGTTGCCGATCACCGGATTGCGCGCATGAAGACCATCGACGCAGACATCGTCATCATCGGCAGCGGCATCACCGCCGCGCTGATGGCCGCACGCCTCGCCGAGACCACGAAGCGCAGCATCACCGTGATCGAGGCCGGCAAGCCGACCACGCCACTCGCCGATCGCACGAAGGCGCGCGCACGCTTCCTGGCCTACGGCGAAAGTCCATGGAAGCAGGATCACCTGGATGACCAGAACGCGTATGGCAGCACGTGGGGCTTCTCGCCCAGCATGACCGTCGGCGGCCTGGCCATGCACTGGGGTGGTGTGTCACCGCGCTATTCGCCGGAGGATTTCCGGCTGAAGTCGTTGTATGGCGTGGGTGACGACTGGCCGTTCACGTACGACGATCTCGATCCGTTCTACCAGGAAGCGGAGGAGCGGATGGGCGTTGCCGGTGAGCAGGGGCCCGTGGCACTCGATCCGCGCGGCAAGCCGTATCCATTGCCACCGCTGCCGGTGAACTACAACCTGAAGCAGCTGCAGCAGTTCGCCGCCGCCGCCGGCATCGCGGCGTGGAGCACACCGTCAGCGAAGAACTCCATTCCGCGCGACGGTCGCGCGCAATGCCAGCGCTGCGACACCTGCTATCCCGTCTGCCCCACCGGCGCGAAGTATTCGCCGGACTTCACCTGGAATGCGCTCGAGCAGGCGTCGAAGATCACGCTCATCACCCAGACGCTGGTACGTCGACTGGTGTCGGACCCGAAAACCGGTGCAATCATCCAGGCCACCGGGAATCGCACCGATGCCGATGGTGAGGCGGTCACGATCAACGCGAAGACCTTCGTGCTGGCCGCAGGCTTCACCTGGTCGCCGCACCTGCTGCTGCTTTCGCGCGATACCGCGCATCCGCAGGGTCTCGCGAATCGCAGCGGGCTGGTGGGCAAGTACCTCGCCGGACATCGGAACGTGAATGCATACCTCACGCTGCCGATGGAGCTGTATCCCGGCATCAACGCGCAGCATTCGCTGGTGTCGAAACAGTTCATGCGCGTGCCCAGGTCAGGGCGGTACCTGCGCCACGACCTGCGGCTCTGGGAATCGAGCGTAGGTCGCGAGCCGCGACTGCGTGACGACACGGGCGCGCCGCTGTTCGGCAACGCCATGCTCTCCGACTGGCGCACGCGAGCCAAGGGCGCGACCGCACGCGTGCGCGCATACTACGACGTGATTCCCGACAAGGAGAGCGCGCTCACGCTGGACATCAAGCGCACGAACCGGTTCGGCGATCCCATGCCGACGCTCGCGTTCCGCGACGATCCCGTCAGCGCCGCGCTCAAGCCGTGGCAGGAGGAGCAGATCGCGACACTCTTCCGCACGATGGCGAAGGCCGGCAAGGGGCAGCTGCTCAAGATGGAGAACAGCGTCAACGATCTCGGACAGGAGCACCCGACCGGCGGCTGCCGCATGGGCGATGACCCGACGACCAGCGTCGTGGATCGATGGGGACGTGCGCACGATCACGAGAATCTCTGGATCGCCGGCGCACCAACGCAGCCCAGCGCGAGCTGCTGCAACGGCACATTGACGTTCGCGGCGAACGGATTGCGAACGGCATCGGCGATCGCGAAGGGCTGAGTCGCCTGCACGCTGCACGGCGCACGGGGCCAGTCCGCCGTGCGCCGTGCTGCGGTCAGCGAGACGTCGACAGTGACGTGGCCACGCCCAGCAGCGCCGCTTCCATCTCGTCCCACGTCGAGCCATCGCGGAACGCCGCGTCCCACAGACGCAGCGCATCACGGTCATCCGTCGGCCGAAACGTGCGCGCTACCGTTCGCAATCCGTCCATGATCGCGAACGACGTGAGCTTGCGGCGCGACACACTCTCGGCCCAATCCACGAAGCTGGCCACGAACGTGAAGTGCTGCAGGAAGTACCGCCACGACGCCACCGTGCACTGCAGGCCAAGCAGCGCGGTCCAGCGCATGGGATCGCAGCGATAGCGCGTCATGCCGTCATCCACCATCAGCACGATGTCCGCCTCGGCCATGCGATCCAGCGCGCGGCGGATGGCCGAGGGCGTGTAGCCCGTGGCGAGTGCGATCTCGGTGACCGTCGACCAGGCCGTGCCGCGCGCGAGCAGGTACGCCAGTGCGTCCGCGCGTGCGCCCACGCCGAAGGCCATGCGGAATCGCAGCACCAGCAGCGCGTCGCGCTCCACGGCCAATCGATCGAAGGGCAGCGGCGGGCGCGAGTCCTTACGCACCGGTGCGGCGTCGCCCTCGTCGCTGTCTCCCCGTGCGCGCGCACCGCCGCCCTTGATCACCGGCGACCAGCGAAAGTCCTTGCCACGCTCATGCGCGGTGACTGCCACCGCGCGCAGCTCACCCTGCACTGCATCCGAATACGCCCGGGCAATGTTCCGGGTGCGTTGCACGCTGAGCAGGTCGGACCATCGCGCCACCCAATCGTGCACGGTGGGCCAGAGTGCCGGCTCGCGCGGCAGGAGCCAGAGCGAGACCAGCAGCAGCGCCTCGGGATCGATGATGGTCGCGTCGCCCGCGGTGTTGCCGGGCGGCGCGTGCATGACGATCCACTGGCTGATGGCGGCATCGCGCGCCGCGCACGCAAGCGTGTCGGACATGGTCGCTACGGCGCGCTGTGCCTCGATGCACGGAGCAGTGTGCTCGAGCGCGGGTGTTTCGGTGTCCATCGTCCTCGTTGGCTCAGGACAGACATGTGTTTGCACGTGCAAAGAGCAGCGAGCGCGACCTGAAAGCAATACCGACACACTATTAAATGATGGTCAGGCCAGCGAACGAGTTGCGAAGCGCCGTTGTCGAGCGCATCGTCGGAGATGATCACGTTCCGGGACCCACCGCCACTGCGCGCCCGCGTCCAGCCGCCGCGCCCCGTCGTGGTCCCGCGCCGGGCGGAGACTCCGGTCGCGCTCTGGAGCATCGGATTGCTGGCGCTTGCGCTGACGCTGGCCGGCCACTTCGGCGTGCGGTCATGGCTCACCCGCGGCAACGACCAGCTGCTGGGCGATGCACTCCGCAACACGATTCCGGACATGGCGGAGCGTGGCGTGAGGCAGCAGCTGCCCGTGGGCACGCCGATGCGCGACGTCGTCTCGCAGGTCGAGGCGCTCAGGGCGGTCTGCCGAGCGGAGCCGGACTCCCTGCCGGGCACCACGACCCGTACCTGCCTGGGGCGGCCCGTGATCCGGTCGAACTCCTACACCCGGATGGTTTTCCGCTTTTCTGGACGAAACGGGCGCCTGACCGGCATCAGCGCCTGCCCCGCGGCGATGCACTGGTCATCGACCGCCCTTCCGATGCACATCGCGGCGGCGCTCAGCACGACGGCAGGCCAGAACGGATGCTGGCGCCACGGTGCCAACGTGGCCGACAACGAATGGGGTTTTGCGACGCTGCCGGACCGCCGTTATACCGTCGCCCTGGTGCATGCGTCGGACAGCCTGTTCCGGCGCGAGACACCGACGGCCGACACACTGATCGTGCGCTGGTAGCTGACCCACTGAGCCCGGCAGGTCGGAGAGCCGAGGTGCCCCTTGGCGAGCTACCGATCGGCGGGCTTCGGCTTCACCGGTATCACGCCGCCCGTTGCCCGCTTGGTCCAGATCGCGACCACGCCGCAGCCGCTGGCCATGGTCAGGAATTCCGGCGGCACCATGTTCACGCGAGGGTAGATCTCGATCGCCGCGATGTCCTCTGGGCGCGCGATCTCGTCGATGGAAATGTTGGCAGTGGTCGATGCCGCGAGCGGTGACCCATCGATCACGACCGTGGCCGAACATTCCACACCATTCACGGCGCGCAGCATGACGGTCTGCCCGAACCCTCCGACCTGGCGCACCGACGCGCCGTTGATGCCGCGCAATGCGTCGGTCACGAACAACGTCGCCCTTTCGCGCACCGTCCGTCCGTCCATGATCGTGCCGGTGCCCGTCCGCCAACGACGCTCGATGGCCCGCACCTCCGGCGCGATCGTCTTGCCTGCGACGACCCGCACCGTGTCCAGCTGCACGCGCTGCACGGGCAAGCGCAGGGTCACCACGGTCGGCTCGCTCTCGCGCAGCTGCACCGGCTGCCGCATGGGTTGATACCCGATGGCGCGCGCCTCGACAGTCTGCGTTCCCGCGCCAGCATCGACGATCGCGAAGTTTCCCTCGGCGTTCGTGCGCACCTGCGTTCCGCTGCCCAGGACCCGCACGACTGCATTGGCCAGCGGCCGACGATCGAGCGTCGTGACGCGGCCGCGCACGCTCGCGCGTCCGCGACGGACCGTCGCCGTCGCTGCGGTGGCTGCAGTCGAGTCGATGCGTACCGCCAGACGTTCCACCGGCGCGATGAAGAAATCGAGGACCGTGTAGCCGTCATCGGGCACCGCGACCTCGATGGCACCGGTGCTGTCGGCCCCTAGAAACGCCAATCCCTTCAGCGTGCTGCCCGACGGTGCGCCGCAGAGCGTGTACCGGCCCAGCGAGTCCGCGACCGCGGTGCGCCGACGGATGTCCGTCACCATCTGGCCACGCTGCAGGACCCATTCCGGCCACTGCATCTCGACCATCGCGCCCGGCATGGGCGCATCGTCGCTCGCACTGCGCACACTGCCGACGATCGCGCCGTTATCGGCCGCCTGCGGACCACGGCAGCTGCCGGTAACCAGCGTCCGCGCCGACGGTGTTGCCAGCGGCACGGTCACCACCCCGGGTTCGCTGATCACGATCTGCACGATGCCGGGCTCCAGACGGAGCGAATCGAGCACCGGGTGCAGGAACGTGGCCAGCCATCGTCCGGCAGGCACGCTGTCGTAGGTAAACCGGCCGAACAGATCGCTCGCCACACTGCGCCCCACCGATGGGTCGTCGGCGCGAACGATGCGCACCACGGCCGCCGCCAGCGGACGCTTGCCGACGCTGTCGTAGACGCTGCCGTTCAGGGTCGCGCGCACCGGCGCGGGCCGTGCCTGCGCTGCGATCGCCAGTGGCATGACGGACAGCAGGAACAGCAGCGGGATGCTGGTGACGTACCGGTCAGACGACATGAACCAGTGCTCCGTGGTGCGTGAATTCCGTTCGCGCGCGATCACCGATCCGCGGTGTCGCGTCGCCCTGCGGCCTCGTGTCGCGACGGCGCGCGCCACGGGATTGTATCGCTGCCGCCTGCACGCGTCGAGGCCGGCGAGGACGCCTCCAGACACGTTAACTTCGTCGGTTGCGTGATCTGCAACGGCCGACGCTCTCGTCCGCAACATCTGATTCCCGCCCCCTCGCGTTCAACATGCAAATTCTCGTCATCGGGACCGGATACGTCGGCCTCGTGGTCGGCGCCTGTCTCGCCGAAACCGGCAACGATGTCATCTGCGCCGATATCGATGCGCACAAGATCGCGCAGCTCAAGCAGAGCATCCTCCCGATTTACGAACCGGGGCTGGACGAGCTGGTGCGGCGCAACCAGGCGCAGGACCGCCTCAGCTTCACCGTCGATGTGGCCGCAGCAGCCGCGACGGCCCAGGTGGTTTTTTTAGCCGTCGGCACGCCTCCCGACGAGGATGGCTCGGCAGACCTGCGCCATGTGCTTGCCGCCGCGGAAACCGTCGCACGGCACCTGAAGCAGGAAGCGGTGATCGTCACCAAGTCCACGGTGCCCGTCGGCACCGCCGCGAAGGTGGCAACGGTGGTCGGTGCACATGCGACGGTGCCGTTCCACATCTGCAGCAATCCGGAGTTTCTGAAGGAAGGCGATGCGGTCGAGGATTTCCTGCGTCCCGATCGCGTGGTGCTTGGCGTGGAGAGCGACTTCGCGCGCAGCATCCTGACGGAGCTCTACGCGCCGTTCGTGCGCACGGGCAAGCCGGTGCTCTTCATGGACATCGCATCGGCCGAGCTGACGAAGTATGCTGCCAACGCCATGCTTGCCGCGCGCATCTCGTTCATGAACGAAATGGCGAACCTCTGCGAGCAGGTCGGTGCGAACGTGGACAACGTGCGACGCGGCATCGGCAGTGACGCGCGCATCGGCGCGGCATTCCTGTTTCCTGGCCCGGGCTATGGCGGGTCGTGCTTCCCCAAGGACGTGAAGGCATTGCTGCGCACGGCATCGCAGCATGGAGTGCACCTGAGCGTGGTGGAAGGGGCGGAGATCGCCAACGAGCGGCAGAAGCTCGTGATGTTCGACAAGCTGACGCAGGCCCTTGGTGGCTCGGTGAAGGGCAAGCGTATCGCGGTGTGGGGCCTCGCATTCAAGGCGCGCACCGACGACCTTCGCGAGTCGCCGGCGCTGACGCTGATCGCCGCCTTGCTCGCGGCCGGTGCCACGGTCGTGGCGCACGATCCGATCGCGATGACGCATGCGAAGGCGCAGCTTGGCGACACCGTCACCTTCGCCGCTTCGGGATACGACGCACTCGTGGGCGCCGACGCGCTCGCAGTCGTGACCGACTGGAACGAGTACCGCCATCCCGACTTCGCGCGCATGTTCGCCACGCTCTCGCAGCCGATCATCGTCGACGGACGCAACCTCTACAACCCCGAGAAGATGGCACGCCTCGGCTTCACATACACATCAATCGGGAGGCCCGTCGCATGAGGGTTCTGATCACCGGTGGCGCCGGGTTTCTCGCCTCGCATCTCACGGACAAGTTCATCGCCGACGGGCATCAGGTCGTGGGGCTGGACAACTTCATCACGGGCAGTACGGACAACATCGCGCACCTGGCGGGCCATGCCGGATACAAGTTCATCCGGCATGACGTATCGAACTTCATCTTCGTCGAGGGCGCACTGGATGGCGTGCTGCACCTGGCATCGCCGGCCAGCCCCATCGACTATCTCGAGCATCCGATTCCGACGCTGAAGGTGGGTGCACTGGGCACACACAACGCGCTCGGCCTCGCGAAGGCCAAGGGCGCGCGCTTCTTCCTGGCATCCACATCGGAAGTGTATGGCGATCCGCTGATCCATCCGCAGCCGGAGTCGTACTGGGGCAACGTGAACCCCGTGGGTCCGCGCGGCGTGTACGACGAAGCGAAGCGGTTTGCCGAGGCGATCACGATGGCCTACCACCGCTTCCATGCCGTGGATACGCGCATCGTCCGCATCTTCAACACGTACGGGCCGCGCATGCGCCCGCATGATGGGCGCGTGGTGTCCAACTTCATCGTGCAGGCGCTGAAGGGCGAGCCGATCACGATCTACGGCGACGGATCGCAGACGCGCAGCTTCACGTACGTGGACGACGAGGTGGACGGCCTGTATCGCCTCTTCATGCACGGCGACAACGACCCCACGAACATCGGCAACCCGGTGGAATTCACCGTGCGCCAGCTGGCCGAGCTGGTGGTGGAGCTGACGGGAACCAAGGCGCCCATCGTGCACCGCGAGCTGCCGGTGGATGACCCGAAGGTTCGCCAGCCCGACATCACGAAGGCGCGCGCGCAGCTGGGCTGGGAGCCGAAGGTGCCGCTGCGCGAGGGGCTGGAACGGACCATCGCCTATTTCGACGGCGTGCTGGGCAAGGTCGCGCGGTAGCGCATCAGCGGGTCGTGCAGCGGCAGGTCAGCCGTTCGTACGACACGCCGGACGGACCGCGTCCCACTGTGACATGGCAATGCAATGTGTGGCCGCCGCGCTACGACAGGCGGGGGCACCCCTGCGCCGGAAAAACATCTGACGCGGCGCGCGGGCGCGAAGGCTTTAACGGGCGTAACTCGCGTGATTGAAGCAGGTTGGGTACGGATTTACGCCTGGATTATCCAAGACGACGAACCGCCGAATAGCTATGGCTGAGCTTGGCACGAGCGGTGCCCTGCAGATGGACAGGTTGGCCGCACATGTCTCAACTCCTGCCATCTGGACCTCATGAAAATCTTTGCATTCGTCGCCAGTCTCGCCCTCGTTCCCGTGCTCCTTTCCGCTCAGACGACTCTTTTTACGTCTGGTTCAGGATTGGAGTTTGTGCCGTTCGGACGCCCTAACACACAGACCTATGGCCAGACGTTTCGCACGCCAACCGTCGACACGAAGCTGGACAATTTTGCGGTCTGGCTCCGGTCGGACGAAGTTGCATTCGAGGTGAAGGCGTATGTGTATGCGTGGGATGGGCAGAAGGCGACGGGCAGCGCATTGTTCATGTCGGACCTGCTCTTTGCGCCGGTGGGTGGACTGACAAAGACGACCGTGCAGATTGGCGGTGTGAACCTCGTCGCGGGTAACGCATACGTATTTTTTCTGTCGACGAGCGGCCTGCAGGGTTCCACGATAGGCGGAGTGGAGTGTGC
>ENA-OFCX01000416-OFCX01000416.1-metagenomes-genome-assembly--contig:-NODE-416-length-22615-cov-5.340071_pt1 | contig 22615 bp, 19 predicted proteins | sample MGYA00153384_OFCX01 | MGnify analysis MGYA00153384
GCCACACAAGCCATTGCCAACGACGCAGTGCGCCCAAGCCCAGCCGGGCAGATGTGAAGGTTATTTACTGACGAGTCCTTAGCTCAACGGCTGAGCAGCCGTCTCTTCCTCATCTGGCCAGTTTTTAATGTAGCTCTTGAGCATGCGGTTTTCAAAGCTTTGCTCTTCGTACACCGCCTTCGCCACATCATGAAACGACAGCACGCCGAGGAGCGTGCCACCGTCCATCACCGGGATGTAGCGGGCATGGCGATCCAGCATGCTTTTGCGCAGCATTTGTACGTCCATACTAGGCTCGCAGGTCAGCGGATCACGCTCCATGATCTCGACCACGGTCATTGCCTTGAGTTCGTTGCCGCGCTCGTCAAGCACCTTAATCAGCTCCCGAAACGTGAGAATACCGGCCAATTTGCCTTTGTCCATCACCACCAGCGAACCGATGTCATGATCGGCCATCGTGTGCACGGCTTCAGCCACGCTCATGTCCGGGTTGGCACTAAACAACGTGCTACCTTTGATGCGCAGAATTTCACTGACCAACATGCCACACCTCCCGACGCAATCTCGTTATGCCTCTGACGACAACGCCCGCATCATCGTCGGTTCCCTCTAAAAACAGCGGTAGCGTACACCCAAACATAAAATCAGGCGATGCCCCTGCCGAAGCACTCACCCACGCCTGAAATCAAGACGCCTAGCGCGCAACGTTATGCGTCGCCTGCGCCGACGCCCGTTGCCAAGCGCGATTGGTACGTGCATGAATGGATGCTGCTGGCGTTCGCTGCGGGCATGATGCTGCTGATTTATTTCGTGGCGCTGCACGAGGCCGATCTGCAAAAAAGCGAGATCATTCGCGACGCAGCAGTGGTGGAGCAGTCCATTTCGCGGCGTCTGGAGAGCGATCAGCAGTTCTTCGACCGACTAGCGCTCGATCTTGGCAACGACCGCATTTCGTCGGAAGAATTTGATCGGGTTGCCAGCAAGCGCGCCATCGAATCAGGCTACGTCACCGACATTTTGCGCATCAACTCAGAGTTCGACGTGACGCGTCACGCGCCCGGTGCCAAATCGCTGGAAGTGGTCAAGCTCAACCGCGGTCCGTTCGAGGATCAGGCGCGCGTGATGGGTTTCACGCAGAAGACCAACCGCAGCACCTATTCGCAGCCGTATCGCAACACGTCGGGCCGATTTTTTATCGAGTATGCCGCGCCCGTGTTTGCGACCGACAATTTTTTGGGCACCATTAACGCGGTGATTTCGTTTGATCTGCTGCTCGAAAAAAGCGCGCCAGACTGGGCGTCGCGCAAATATCGCGTGGTCATCAGCGACGTCAACGGACAGGGCCTGACCAACGCTGAGGCGATGCATCTGGAGTCCGGCGTGGTGAAGCACACGGTGCCGCTTGGGCTGCCATGGCGCGACCTGCAAATCACGTTGGTCGGCGCAAAACCGTCAACGCTTTTGCCAAATCTCACGCTGTCCATCGCGGTACTTGCGCTGACCGGACTCATGGTGTGGACGTCGATGGGATTGCGCAAACAACAGCGTATGAGAAAGCTCGCGGAAGTGGATCGGGACCGCGTGTATGCACAGTCGATCAACAACCTGCGCGACACCAGCGAGCGCTTCGAGACCGTGCTCGATTCGCTCGACGTCTCGGTGTATGTGAGCGACCTGCAAACTAACCAATTGCTGTTTGGTAATTTGCATCTTCGCGAAACTTTCGCGGACTTTGAGTTTGGCAAAAGTGCGAGCCAATTTGAAGATGGATTCGTGCTCAGTCCGCGTGAAAAGTATCCTGCCCAAGCACTGCTCACCAACGAGGGTGAACCCGGCGCGGTGTTCAAAGACGAGTTGGAGCATCGCGCCAGCCACCGCTGGTTTTTGACCCGCACCCGCGCGGTGCGTTGGGTAGACGGCCGCGTCGCGCGATTGACCACGTTGGGGGACGTGACCGATCGTGTGTACGCCGACCGCATCCGGCAGACGCAGCAGGAAAAACTGATGCGCACATCGCGCCTGATGACGGTCGGCGAGATCGCCTCGACGCTGGCGCACGAGATCAACCAACCGCTCGCCGCCATCGCCAATTATGTCAACGGCTGCATCCGACGCCTGAAGGGCAACGGTAACGTCGATAACGCGGTGATCGGCGCGATGGAGAAGGCCGATGCGCAGGTCGTTCGCGCTGGGGCCATCATCAGCCGCGTGCGTGAATTTGTGCGCACCCGCGAGCCGCAACGCCGACCTTTGGACATCAACACACTGGTCACCGATGTCGTCAAACTGGTGGCCAGCGACGACGAAGAACGCGCGCTGCAATGCCAATTTGAGTTGCAGCTCGATTTACCGCTGGTGCTTGCAGACCGAATCATGGTTGAGCAGGTGTTGGTAAATTTTTTGCGTAACGCGCGCGAGGCGATGCAGCACTTAACGCCGATTGAGCGCATCGCCGTGATCCGCACCTCAAGGCTTGACGCGAGCCATGCGTTAGTCGAGGTGGCCGATGTGGGCACCGGAATTCCGCCTGACGTTGCCGGTCAACTGTTCTCGCCATTTTTCACCACCAAGGCCGAAGGCATGGGCATGGGCCTCAATATCTGCCGCTCTTTGATTGAATATCATGAGGGAAACCTCACATTCGAGCAAAATACACCTGTGGGCACTGTTTTCCGCTTCACATTGCCGTTCGACGAGGGCCATTAAGCTTTATGAGTATTCATCCAGGAATTGTTTATATCGTCGACGACGACGAGGCGTTTCGCGATTCGGTCGCGTGGCTGTTGCAAACCAACGGCTATCAGGCACGGCTGTTTGCCGATGCCGAAAGCTTTTTGAAAGAAGTGAAACCAGGCGTCGGCGGACCACCGCGTTGCGCGGTGATGGATGTCCGCATGCCGGGCCTGTCCGGGCCGCAAACGCAGGAGGCACTGGTCGAGCGCGGTATCAAGCTGCCGTTGATCTTTGTCACGGCGCATGCGGACGTGCCGATTGCGGTGGCCACGATCAAACGTGGCGCATTCGACTTCATCGAAAAGCCCTTCGCCGAGAGCGATTTGCTGAAACGCATCGAAGAAGCCCTGTCATTCGCCACCGAAGCGCAAGCTCAGCAGAGTCAGATTGCAGGCATTGCCGCAAGGCTCGCCTCACTTTCTGATCGTGAGCGACAAGTACTTGATGCCGTGGTCACCGGAAAAATGAACAAAACCATCGCTTACGACCTCGAAATCAGCATCAAAACCGTCGAAGCCCATCGCGCGCGCGTGATGGAAAAAATGGAAGCCGCATCGCTTGCGCACCTTATCCGTATGGTCACCTTAACCGGAGGATAGCCTCACTGTAGGCGCGCCTCGGGGCGCGAAAAGCGGCTGTGAGGTGACGAAGGTGAACACGCGTGATGAAGATAACCATTGAACCATCACTTAAGTCACGTTGTCACTTAAATCAATGGTGCGTCGGCGCTCCTGCAAAATCAAAAAAATTCACCGTTACTAGTTTCAAACCATGTCAAACGCACGCCACTGCCCCCTTCTGATCCTCGGCTCCGGCCCCGCTGGTTACACCGCCGCTGTATACGCTGCACGCGCCAACCTGAAACCGGTGCTCATAACTGGCCTCCAACAAGGCGGGCAGCTCACCATCACCACCGAGGTTGACAACTGGCCGGCCGACGCAGACGGCGTGCAAGGGCCTGAGCTGATGGAGCGCTTTCAAAAACATGCCGAACGCTTCGGTACCGAAATCATTTTCGATCACATTCACACTACGTTCCTTAGCGAAACGTCGAAGCGTTTAATCGGAGATAGCGGTGAATACACCTGTGACGCACTGATCATCGCGACCGGCGCTTCGGCCAAATATCTGGGCTTGCCGAGTGAAGAGAAATTTCATGGCAAAGGCGTCTCCGCCTGCGCCACCTGCGACGGTTTTTTCTACAAAGGCCAAGACGTCGTGGTCGTCGGTGGCGGCAACACCGCCGTTGAAGAAGCGCTGTATTTGTCGAATATTGCCAAGACGGTGACCATCGTTCACCGTCGCAACAAGTTCAAAGCCGAAGCGATCCTCGTCGACCGCCTGATGGCAAAGACCCAACAGGGCGGCAACATGCGAGTAATTTGGGATCACTATGTTGACGAGGTGCTGGGCGATAACTCAGGCGTGAACGCTGTGCGCATTAAGAGCATGAAAGACGGCAGCACCCAAGAAGTCAACGCACCGGGCCTGTTCGTCGCGATTGGCCACACGCCGAACAGCGGCATTTTTGACGGCCAGCTCGACATGGCCGGTGGTTTCATCAAAGTGAAAACGGGTACTGATGGCGGCGCAACCTCCACCAATATAGCGGGCGTGTTTGCAGCGGGTGATGTGGCCGACCACGTGTATCGTCAAGCGGTCACCAGTGCGGGCACGGGCTGTATGGCGGCACTCGATTCGCAGGCCTATCTTGAGGCGCTGCACGGCTAGCATAGCTCCTAGTTTGATGAACTAAGCGTGCGCAGTGGTAAAGTGGGCACCCCGTGCCCAGCAAATTTGGCAAAACAAACATTTCAGCAATGCAACGCGATGGTGGGCAGAGGCTGCCCACCCTACAAAAATTGGGTGGATGATCGTGGCAAGTAGCAATGATCTAACTGACCTCGCCTCCCTCTTGATGACCGACAGGAAACTCGCTCGCAAAGAGCGTCGTGCGCAAGCGCATGCTGAGGCGAATCAGCATCAGGCAGCCAGAACGACGCCAGAGCAATCCCTGCGCTTCGCCGACTATTTCAAGCTGTGGAGCGAATACAGCGCGCCCGATCCCTCAGACATAGCGCTGTTCCGCGAGGCGGTGAAAGACGCAGCACCACTACAAAAATACAACCGCGCCGACACCCGTCGACCCAAACCAGAACCGCTTGCGCACCATCACGAAGCCGACGAGTTGGCAGCCCTTGAGGCAAGCCAATTGGCGATGTACCCCAGTCCCATGAGCTGGGACATTGGTGCTGACATCGAAGACGAACAAAGCTTTCTGCGCGGTGCCGTCAGCCCCGATTTGCTACGCAAGTTGCGGCGTGGACAATGGACGATAGACGCTGAAATTGATCTGCACGGGCACAGCCAAGATGAGGCGCACGAGGCGCTGATGGAGTTCATGCGCAAAGCACGGATCTCTGGCTGGCGCTGCGTGCGAATCATTCACGGAAAAGGCTTGTCCAGCCACCAAAAAATCCCGATCCTGCGCAATAAAGTGCGTCGCTGGTTGCAGCAAAAAGACGAGGTACTCGCTTATTGCGAACCGCGCCCGAACGCGGGTGGTAGCGGGGCGGTGCTCGTGCTGTTGCGCGGCGGCCGTTAACCTGGCTGACGCTTGGGCATCAGTTCCCGTCTAAGCGCCATCGCTGCGAGCCCAAATTCACAACTGCACCGTAATCCACGATTCAGCCTTCGTCCAACGGGACGCGATGCCTCGTACACGCCCAGTTAAGCCGCCCAGCGAAACTGCTGCCCTACACATCGTTCAACCGCGCTACAGGCGGCCAGATGCGCTTGCAGCGCTTTGCGGGCGCGGTGCACGTCTACCCAGATGTTCGCCTCAGACAAACCGGAACGTGCCGCGATCAATGCGGTCGTCTCGCCTTCGACTTCGCGGGCCATGAACACGTCGGCAACGCCCGAAGGCAGCTTGACCAAAGCCGCGTTGATCTGCGCTAGCAACTCGGTGCGCTCGCAGGCGCGCTGCGGATTGTCGGCCAGATTGCCGACACCCGATGCGACCATCGCTGCGTTCATCTCGTCGTGCTCGCGCCCTGCGTCGTCCGACGTTATCGCGACAAACCGACAACGCTCGCGCAGCATGTCGGCCAGCTTGTGTTGAAGAATGCCCGCGAGCCACACGCGGCAGGTTGAGCGACCGCTGAACGTGGCGGCGTCGGGCGAGTTCGCATCCGACGACCGCTTTGCCTGCAACGCTGCCGAGAGCGTCTCCTGCACCAGATCGTCTGCTGTGGCCGGGTCACCCACTCGGCGCAGAGCAAAGCGATACAAATAGTCGTGGTGCAGATGAGGGTGAGCGGCTTCTGCCACGATGGGGGTTGATACGGATGAAGCGGAAACGACTGCGATCATGGTTTTCTCCTCGGACTGCTATCGTCTGTCCGTGTGAAAATTTTGTGCGTCCAAGATAACGGCGTTATCGCGGCAACTTATCATTTTCATAACAATTAATGGCGCGCAACGTGTCAGGTTGCGGGAACCACGCAGACCTAGGAAGATGGAGATATCAAAAATTCTAGTCGTCGAAGACAACGCCGAAATCGCGCAACTAATCCGCATGCATATGGAGGATTTGGGGCACACGACAACGTGGGAATCCGAATGCAGACGAGGTCTCGCCAAGGCGCAGAGCGATGCGTTTGATTTGATCGTGCTGGATCACATGCTGCCGGGTAAGGATGGGCTGGAAATCTGCCGCCCGATGCGGGCGGACGCTAGCAAGTACACGCCAATCCTGATGTTGACGGCGAAGAGCGGCGAAATTGACCGCGTGGTGTGCGTTGAAATGGGCGCTGGTGATTACCTGAGCAAGCTCTTCTCGATCCCCGAATTGCAAGCGCGCGCCAAGGCCCTGCTGCGTCGTGCCGAGCGGATGGGCGCGGCACCACAATCGACGCGTGCCGCCACCGCCACAAACAACACCATCAATTTTGACAAGCTCTCGATTGACCCTGATCGGCGCGAAGTGCGGCTCGACAACACGGTCGTCGCGCTGACCGCGAGAGAGTTCGATTTGCTGCATTTTTTTGCGCAAAATCCGGGTCGGGTTTACAGCCGCTCACAGTTGCTCGGCGCGGTATGGCGCACCACGCTTGAGAGCTACGAACACAACGTCAACACCAACATCAATCGGTTGCGCGCCAAGATTGAGGCTGACCCAGCGGTGCCGCACTACGTGATCACGGTGCGCGGTGCCGGATATCGTTTCATTGACCCGAGCTAGTTGCGAGTGATGCGAATTTTCAACAGTCTGCGCGCGCGAATCATCGCGCTGGTCATCGTGTTTTGCATGTTGGTGAGCGGCATTTTGGTCGGCGTATTGAACTACGCTTACGTGAGCTATTACGACGAGCTGCGACAACGTCAGGGCAGCGAGTTTGCGCGCAATATTGCAGAGATGTATCCACACCTCGGTGAGTTTGAAAAACTTGATCGCGGCGAAGTAGAGGCCTGTTTCAAAAAATGCTGCTGCACGATCCGCGCAGCGCGATTTATCTAATGGACAGCGAGGGTCGTATTCGCGCGGGCTACACCAAAGAGCGATCCATCGGCAGCAAGGCCGCAGTCGCGCTAGAACCGGTCGAGCGATTGCTGAAAGCACCGGTCGGGCAAACCGTGTTCGGCGACGATCCTGAGTTCAGCGCGCGACAAAGTTTGTTCGCTGCGGCACCATTCGCCCCGTCGTCGACTCGTCAGAAACCGGTGGGCTACATCTGTGTGTTGATGCGTCCACCGGACGCTGATGTCAAGCGCGGCTTGATCGCGAGCTACGCCAATCGCAGCGCGTTCGCGGTGGCACTCGGCGGCGTGATGGCGGGCGCGTTACTGGTGTTTGCGGTGCTTTCTCTGATTACACGACCACTCAAACGATTGACCGATGCGGCGGACGCCGTGAGCATGCAGAACGCGGACGGCGCGCTTAATCTGAACGTGCTTGCGCATGATGACGACGAATTGCGCACTGATGAAATAGGTCGCGTGTCGCGCGCGTTTCGGGCGATGGTGAGGCGGCTTCGCGAGCAGGCGCAACAGGTGCAGCGAGTCGATGCAAACCGCCGCCAATGGGTGGCGAACGTGTCGCATGATTTGCGCACGCCGCTGACCTCGTTGATAGGTCATCTCGAAACCATTCAAATGCGCGGCGAGCGCATGCGCGCGGATGATCGTGTTCGTTTTCTTGGTATAGCGATGCGCAATGCGCAGCATCTTGATCGCTTGTCGTCGTCGCTTTTCGATCTGGCGCGGCTTGAAAGCGACGACTTGCCACTCGATAAGTCTCCGGCGCATTTAGGCGAATTTCTCGATGACTTTGTAGCGCGTTTTGCAGCAGTGGCCGAGACGCGCAGCATCGTTATGACCGTGGAATATCCACCCGGTTTGCCATTGCTGTCGATAGACGCAGCGCTGGTTGAACGCGCGCTTGCCAACTTGATGGACAACGCGCTGCGCTACACACCAACGGGCGGTGCGATCATATTAAATGCCGCCCCGCGCGACCATGGCGTCGCCGTGACAGTGGCAGACAGTGGCAAAGGGATTGATGCGGCCGTACTCGGTCACGTTTTTGAGCGCTTTTTTCAAGGCAGCAGCCATCGCGAAGGCGGCGGCCATGCGGGCTTGGGCCTAGCCGTGGTGGAGCGCGTCGCACAACTGCACGGCGGACGAGCGAGTGCTGCTAACCGTGTGTCGGGTGGCGCGGTGTTTGTGCTTTGGTTTCCGTTGTCTTGAAAACTCGTTACTAAGATAGCGTCTCGCGATTTTGCGAGGCATACTTCAAGCTGGCGAAAACAATTGTTTGATCGTCAGAAAACTCAGCCTTATGGAGTGTGAACATGTTTAAGCCAAGTGCCTGTCGTTCGCGACGTGCAGTGTTGGGGGCGCTAGTCAGCGGCACCAACGGCACACCTGCCCCGATCTTCCGATGCCAGCGCCTCGGAGGTTGCAATGGTCACCGCTAATCCCAGATGGAAATTAGCCCTAGACGTTGAGCGCTGCATCGGTTGCCACGCCTGCTCCGTCGCCTGCAAGGTTGAAAACAACGTCCCCCTCGCCCGCTTTCGCACCAAGGTTTATTACTGGGAGCACGGCACCTACCCCAGTGTCACGCGCAATTTTTTGCCCACATTGTGCATGCAATGTGAAGACGCGCCCTGCCTGAAATCCTGCGATAGCCAAGCCATCGAGCGCGGCGCTGACGGCATCGTGCGCGTGATCGCGGACAAGTGCGATCACTTGGGTGCATGCGAAAAAGCCTGCCCGTATGGCGCCATCGGCTGCGACGAAAACGATGTCGCCGACAAATGCGATTTTTGTTCGCACCGACTCGACGCTGGCATGGAACCCGCCTGCGTGGAAACCTGCCCAGCGGAGGTGTTTCACTTTGGTGACGCTAATGATCCTGCCTCGCCGTATTCGCTGTTCATGAAAAAACACGGCGGCCAAACGGTCGTGCTCAAACCTGAAGAGAAAACGCTCCCTTCGGTGGTCTATCGCGGGCACGCTAAAGAGATGGAACAGAAAATCCCGAAGGGCAAAGTGCATGACCCGTTTTCCTACGAAATAGAAAACTGGACTTCACTGGAATCACAGTTTCCAAAGCCGAAACGAGTGATTTGGGCGAAGCTGAGCGACGCGAAACCGTCGGCACCGAAGGAGAGCAACGCATGAGTACGACCGCTTTCAAATCGCCGCAACCCCCATCCCCCGCTCGCCGGAAAGCGATGAAACAAGGTATGAGCGCGCTCGCCACGCTGGCGCTCGGCGAAACCATTCTGTTGATGCCCGGCGAAGCGGCAGCATTTTTCGGGCCGTTTAAGCGGAAAAGGGAACTGATCGGTCAACGCAAAGCGGTACGCAATGCCAACGGCAAAGGTCGGATCAAGAACGACTACTCCAAAGCCAAGATCATCAAAAGCGTGTGCCTGAACTGCTCCACGGTATGCGGCATTCAGGGCTACGTTATCGACGGCAAACTGGTGAAAGTGGGCGGCAATCCGGAAGACCCGAACAACGGCAAATCGTTGTGTGCCAAGGGCCAGTCTGGACCGACGATCAACACCAATGCCGAGCGCATTTTGTTCCCGATGAAACGCGTCGGCGAACGCGGCGAAGGCAAGTGGAAGCGCATCACTTGGGACGAGGCATACACCGACATTGCCACTCGAATACGCAAAGCTATCGACGAAGGCAAACCGGAAGAAGTTGCGATCCAGATTGGCCGATCGCGTATCGCGGAGGAGATGACGCGGTTTTTAAACGCCATTGGCTCGCCGTCGCTGTTCAACCATCGCGCGCTCTGCTCGTCGAACAAGCGAGCGGCCAATTACGTGAGTTTGGGCGAGACCGATTGGGAGACCGGCGATTTCGCCAACAGCAAGTACATCCTGAACTTCGGTTCGAATTTTTACGAAGCGCATCAGGGCGCAATTCATGTGGCCAAACGCATTATTCGCGGACGCTTTGACAATGGTGCCAAGCTCGTCACGGTCGACGTGCGTTGCAGCAACACCGCCGGCCGATCGGACGAATGGCTGTGCTCAACACCGGGCTCGGAGGGCGCGTTAGCACTGGGCATGTGCAACGCCATTGTTATGGCCGGTAAGCACGATGCAAAATGGCTCGATACGTGGAGCAACATCAACGCTGCTGAGCTGAAAACGTGGCTCGCGCAATACACGCCTGAATGGGCTGCGGGCGTCACAGGCATTGCCGCAGCCGACATCCGCCGCATTGGGCTTGAGTTTGCCGCTGCCGCACCCGCTGCGGTGGCCTTCACCAACCGAGGATCGCTCGCGCATTACAACGGTTTCAACAACGATCGCGCGGTGATTTTGCTCAACGCGATTGTGGGCTCGATTGGTGCGGTCGGTGGCTATTGCTACGGCGAGGAGCCGACGCGGGTGCCACCGCGCGTGTTCCCGCAACCGATGCCGCGTCCGCCTGCACCGACCGCAAAGAGCGCGATTGAGAACCCGGTGGAATGGCCGCTCGCCAACAAATGGCAGCGCATGAAGGTCGGGCAAATCGTGTACAGCGGACTCAAGGAAGGTCGCGGCAAAGTTCAGGTGTATTTGAGCTACACCGTGGCCGCCCCACAGACTTGGCCGGAAGGCCGCAGCACGACCGTTGAGGTGCTCAAGAGCGAAAAACTGATCCCGTTTCACGCGTGTAGCGACATCGAGTATTCCGAGCAGGCGCATTACGCCGACCTGATTCTGCCGGATGCGAGCTACATGGAGCGTTGGGGCTTTGACACCCGCAACAACATGGAGCTTCGCGACTACGTCACGCTGCGACAACCATTGGTTCAGCCGCCTGGCGAATGCGTGAGCTTCGTTGATTCAATGATCGAAATCGGCAAACGCATCAGCCCAGAAACCGCGAAATATTTTGCCTTCAAGGACCATGAAGAATGGATGAAGATTCGCTGCCAAGGACTTACTTCACGTGTCGGTGAAGACGGCTTCGAGTACATGAAAAAGCATGGCGTGTGGCAGGACATGACCAAGCCAAAATATTACGCGCTGTACTCATGGGAGCTGACTACTGCGCAGATGAAAGACGCGCGCGTTGACGAAAAGACCGGAGACATTTTCAAGCCAAATGCCGCTGGCAAGGAGGCGAAAATCGGGCTCATGGTCGACGGAAAAGCACGGCGCGGTTTCGCCACGCCGTCACGCAAGTTCTCCGTCCATCACGAGGACATCGAAGCGGCCGCCAAAGACCGAAAATTTACCGAAGACGGTGGCAAAGGCATGCCAGAATATTTTCCCGTACCGAGCATCGCCAGGATGAAGCCGGAGCAGTTGCACCTGACCACCTTCAAATGGAACGTACACACCCAGGGCCGCACGCAATCGCAAAAATTCTTAACCGAAATCGTGCATCACAACCCGCTGTGGATCAACACGAAAACGGCAGCGGCGCGCGGCCTGAAAACAGGTGATCTGGTCGAGATCACGACCTATCGCCCCTACGGCCACGCAATGGGTCCGGGTGCAGGCGAAGTGCTCGGCACCGCGCTGATTCCAGTGTGGGTGACGGAAGGCATTCACCCGCGCGTGCTCGCCGTGTCCAACACGCTGGGCAACCTCTTCCACGGTCGCGCCGCCACCGCCACCAACGGCCCCCGGCAAAACATCCCGGCCTTCGACGACAACGTGATCGCGGAGGATCAGGACGTCCGGGACGACATCTGGTGGGATCCAAAAAACGGCGGCACCGGCGCGGGCTACAACATCAACGCCATCCTGCCGATACAACCGGCCCCGCTGGTCGGCATGCAGGGCTGGTATGACACGGTGTGTTCGATTCGGAAGATTTAGATCGGCGTGAACGAGACTCGCTCAAACGGCTATTACTGGCTGGATGAGCGGGCGGCGCTGTCGCACTTCAGCTTAAAGCTGGCGACCGCGAACGATCAACTTTACGCCAACACACGCGCACAAAAGGGGCTCGCCGATGATTTTCGGTCTATGTCGACTCGAATCGAAATGTATCTCTAAGCCTACGTCAAATAAGCGTCGACGCGTAAAGTTGTTGCACACGTCGACGTCCTTCGACCCTACAAAGGTACAGCGCGAAAAAACAGCCACGTTGGGTCAGGCGCGCCTTGGTAGGCGGCGGATCTGTGCGTTCGCCCCAAGGCTAGAGTGTGATTGCATCCGCATGCGGTTTTTGAGTCATAAACGCCGACTTTATAGTTTGTTGCGAAATGGCCCAAGGAGTCGCCAATGAAAGTTTTTAGTTTTTCTCCGACGCCTGAGTGGCCTCAACATCGTAAATCTACGGACTTCGGGACACCTAATTTCTTCAACGCCTGCTCAATTATCCTCATGGCGCGATGCTTCTCAAGCGTGGTGGCCGTCTTGCGGGCGAGCACCCGTCGGCTGGTCACATGAGGTTATCAAGGTCGCCAAATGACGGACTCAACCTCGAGACAGTTCGTTGAAACAGGGCAAGTCGACTCCGGAAACGTTCACAGGATCCGTCCGGCTTCGAGCCCCCCGCATGGGGTGCTCCAAACTTCGCGATCAACTCCTCCGAAACATTGTGCACCAGGCGTATACCGTCTTGGCTTGATACACGATCATGCGCCGCACTTAGCCAGGCCATCGCTTCAGGCTGGCGTCAACGACGTAGCGCAAGTCATCGAGAACATCCAAGCCGGTTTGATGAAGGATGTGCAGGATATCAATCATGACCCAGTTGTCTATGATTTTGCCGGTGCGGTCAGTGCGGTACCAATCAGCCACGCGCATCTCGACGCGTTTTCCAGAGGGCGGCAGACCCAGCCACTGTCCACCTAGGTGAGTGCCATAGAGCGACGGCCAGCCCGCGGTTACCGCAAAGTGACCATCGCCCAAGCGGATGTAATGACCCGGGGCGTCCTCGGGGCCCATGTGGTCGCGCGCGATGCCTTCGCGATCAGGGAACGCTTGGATGAAGAGCGCACCGTGAAAATCCAGAAAACCACGCTGCCCGCGGGAGCTGCCGATGCCAGCTGGGCCATACCACATCATATTTTTGTGCCAATGCGGGCTGTGCTTGCTGCGCGTCGAAGCAAGGTTTTTGAGCTCGTCGCCTTTCGCTAAACCAAGCTGCATCTCACGCACGGCGGAGAGCGTGATGGCACCCAGACCCGCATCGACATTTTCGCTGGTTGCACCACTATCGCAGGGCGGAAAAGCCCACGCTTCGGCAGAGCCGGGCATGCGGCGCAGCGGGTAATAGCCGGCCTGGCGCATCACGTCCAATATGTCGAGCAACACATAGAGCTTTGTGACACGCCCTTCATGAAAGACGGCGTTAATGCCGATACGCAGTGTGCACAAACCATGCGTAGCTGCGATGCCAAGCCATGGCTTGGAGAAATTCCCCATCAGAACGCCCCACGTGCTGACGCATTCGCGGCCTTCATATTCGCCGGCCACCATGAAGGCCATGCGCGCCTCCCAATCGGGGAAGGCCTCGCGCAGCGGCCCCAAGAAACAAGTAGCGACTTCGCCGCAGCCGTTCAAGTCGTTGAAGGGGTGAAAGACGCGCCAGACGGCATCAGCTTGACAGTACGTGGCGAGCGTGCGGTCAATAGCGGCGCCATCGGATTCGGACAGTTCGTACAACAGCTCGGCCAATAAGCGCTTGTTGGCAATGTGGCGGCTCATTGGGTTAGGCAGCAGGGCTTTTTACGTTAGGGGGAGTTTCACTACTCAGCTTTAACTTTGCTGCGTCAATGGCGGCGCGGGTTGCGTCGTGCGTGGAGCGCGTCACGTTTAGCATGCCATAAAAAATACTTGCGACTAATCCCGGTATGGTCGACAGCACAAACGCAGCCGCCAAACCCATCAAAACAGTCTCCGGAACTTGTCCAGGTGTTGCTTTCGCAGGGAAGGCAACAATGGCTAGAACCCAGCCCGCAAGCGCGGTGCCCAACGCTTGATCTACTCGGGCGAAAAAAGTCCGCGTAGCGTATAGCGCACCCTCTTGGCGCAAGCCGTACTTAAGCTCATTCTCGTCGGCAATGTCGGCGAGCGCTGAATAAATAGTCGTCGTCATGATGCTGTAGGGCGCATGCTGCAGCAGAGAAAACGCGATCAAAATTGCAATTAATCCCGGCGTTTGCGCGGACAGGATTCCAAAGTATCCAAGAGTGAGCGGTATCGCTGGGCCAACGCAATACACCACGAGTGCGACCATACCGGTCCAGCGCTTTTCAAAGCGTTGGTGCAGGCGTGTAACAAAGTAAGAGCCGAACAAATACCCGAAAAGGCTGCCGATAGAAAAGAATGCAAGCTCATCGTTGCGCAGCTGCCAGAAATAGGTGGCTGTGTAGATCCACAATCCACCGCGAATACCCGTCATCAACGATAAGAAAAAGAAACCGATTAGCAACACGACGTAATTGCGGTTGCGCAACACCCGCCACATATCGCGCGCCCATTCTCGGACGCCGAAGCCGGGCGTTGCAGCGGCTGGCTGCACCAAAAACGGAATAGTGCGCTTAGTCACGTTGCTCGAAACAAACAGACAAACTAATACGATGCAGGCGATGGTGATTGAAAAAGTCGGCCAACGCGAGGGATCAAGCGCCCCATTGGGAAACTCCTGCGTGGCGCGGAAAAACACTAGAAAGCAAAGCTGCCAGCCAACGGTGTCGCCAATCCAGAGAAAAAACGTGTTAACGCTCATGATGCTTGAGCGCTCTAGATAGTCCGTCGACATTTCGCCGCCTAGCGCCAAATGCGGCGTGTGGAACACCGTCATAGCTTGGAGCAGCAGCACGTTGAACACCGCAAGCCAAATCAACTCGCCGGTAGAACCCAATCCGGAAGGCGGGTTGAACAGCCCCCAAAACAGCAACGCTGCTGGCAAGATTGATGCAAACATGAAGGGGTGTCGCCGCCCCCATCGGGTGCGCGTGCGATCAGACCATGAGCCGATGAGCGGATCGAACACGGCGTTGGCGATGAGCCCAAACGCCAATGCGATACCAATAGACGCCGGATCCAACCCGCGCACCTGGTTATAAAACAACATCAAAAACGCGCTCGTCGTGGTAATCACGATCGACTCGGCAGAGCTGCCGAGACCGAACGCCCACTTCATGCGCCAGCTAATTGGAGGCGTTGTGGAAGTAGTCATCGAGCTGCACCCCGCGCATCGCTGCAAAACGTGCGCGGTATCGCGCACCAATCCGACCTGTCGTTCAAAAGGCCACCGGGAACGGCGAGCGCAGTAAATTTACCGACCCTGAACAAGCGATCGGCATTAGCGCGGACACCCTTCGCCACCGACCTCACGGCATAACCGGTTGAAAAGGGCGGCGTTCGGGAGCTCATGCCGATCGCTGCGGCGAAGCGAACATTTTCAACATCAAAAACGCATGCCCACATTCAGGCCGTAAGTCCGCGGTGGCGCATAGTTCACCAGAAGCGCTCGGTGGTTGCTGTAGGCAGCGCGCGTGATGACCGCCGTATTTTCGATGTTGTTGACGAATGCCTGAACTGAAAATTTTCCGTCGGCAGTGCGATAAGTCAACCGCAGGTCGGTCTTAAAGAAGGCCTCGTTTTTGCCGTAATCCGGCGTTAAGTCGGTCAGGATGTAGCCAGAGTTGTAATACGTTTGGACCTCGGGCGTTAACGTACCCGCACCACCCAATCTGAAGTCGTAGGCCGCGCCAATTTGGAACGTGTGTTTGGGAGAAAAAGCCCTCAAAGCGGTGTACCTAGTGCCGTCGCGGCCCGTCCCCGCGATGACGTAGCGGTACTGCGGCACGCCTCCAACGACGACCTGCGCTCCACTGGCGTCACGAAGGGGAACAAACCGGTTTGGATCAGTGCGCGAATTCGGAAATGGCGTGCCTTGTACCGTGTTGGCCTCACCCGTGCTAGCGATGCAGCTCGGCGTTATCCCACAAAAGCCTGCGGTGCCGCCAAAGTTAAAGGTGTTGACACCATAGTCGAGCTGCTTGGCGTTTAGCCAGTTGTAGTCAAACGTCATCCGCATGTCCTTAGTAGGACGAAACACCGCCGACAGATCCACACCATACGCACGGTCTTTGCCAATGTTCTGAACAAGTGCGATGACGCTGGTGAGTGGCGAATTCGGATTTGGAATAGATGTTTGAGCTTGCAGGTCGCGGTAGTCGTTTACGAAAGCGGCGACGTTAAGCGTCAATGCCCGGTCTAAAAAAGTGTTCTTTGAGCCAATTTCGATGGCGGTTACGGTTTCAGGTGCGAACGGCAGAAGGGTTCGGACGCCATTGATGGTGACAACACCCGAATTGAACCCGCCAGCGTGTCGGCCCGTGGAATAGCTCGTGTAGAGCATTTGATCGCGGTTAATTTTGTAATCGGCGGCTAGCCGATACGTTGCATAGCTATACGAATTATTCCCGCACTCGAAGTTATACGCCTGCTGAACCGCGGTTGGTGACGCAGAAACCGACGACGAGTTTGCGGGAACGAAACCTCCGCATTGGTACCCGACCGGATCATCGATACCGTGGGCGAAGTAAGAGCCCGGGCCCGTGGCGGCGGTGTTAAAGCGCGTCGACATCGTCTCCTTTTTGTCTTGCGTATAGCGAATCCCTCCCGTCAATGTGAGTTTGTCTTGGAAGGTGTAGGCCAATTGTCCGTAGGCAGCGAGCGAGCGCGTTTTTTGCTGGAGCGCGCTAAAACCATCGTAAGCTGTCGTTTGGTTGAGGCCGGTTCCTGACGGCAGATACGTGAAGCCGAAGGGGTAGTACTGTTGCCCCACGGGCGCGGTGGCCGTTACGTAGCTTCGGTTGACGTTGGTCACGCTGCGATCACGGGCGGTATCGTCAAAGAAATACCCGCCAACAATCCACTCGAGCGGGGTGGATTTCGTGTTGTTCGACAAAAGCTGCACTTCTTGGGTGAATGTTTTGGCGAGAGTCTGCGCGTATGAATAGTTGAGCAACACCGGCGTAAGGCTCCCGCCGGTGCGGATGAGATTGAAATCCGAGTAGCTCGAGATTGAGCGAAGTTGAACGTTTCCAATGTCGTAGCTCACCGTTGCGCCGTACTGCTGCTGGCTTCCCTTGCGGAAAATGTTGCCCGCATAGTTCACTTTGTAAGGATCGGCGAGCGTCGGAATGCCGATGTCAGCGCCATTGACGTCGGGAATGCCGTCCCGAAAGCGCGTGTCGATCGGCATGCCAACGCCGGTCCAGCTGTTGCCGTTGAAACCGTTCGGAAGCGCGTACGTCACTCCGTTGTATGTCAGCGATTCGCCTGGTTTACGGATTAGGGTTGGGTCCACAAGCGTGCCCAGTATCTTGTATCCAAATCCGCCGAGCCCTTCGCCACCCAGATCGAGATATGAGGCGCGTGCCAACACTTTAAGCTCAGGCATGGACGGCGGCTCCACCCGCAGCGTGCCGCGAATGAATTGTTGTTTCTCACCGCCGTAGTCATTGCCAGTGCCGATATTCTTGACGAAGCCGCGGGTATCCTCTGTCAGACCAGCAACTCGAAATGCGATGCCGTCGCTGATCGGCACATTGACAACGCCTTCGATGCGGTGTCGGGTGTATTTTCCCGTGGAAAGATCGAAACTGCCTTCAAACTTGTCCGTCGGCTCGGCAGAAATAAATACGAGGTTACCGCCAAAACTGTTACGACCGTACAACGTGCCCTGCGGGCCTTTTTGTACCTCGACGCGAGCGAGGTCCACAATCGGCGGAACCTGGCTGGTACGCGACTGGTAGATGTCATCCACGTAAATGCCGAACCTTGGATCGCCCGTAGCCGAGACGTTCTCGGTGTAGGTGCCACGCATGGCTGGTCGCAAATCCGATCCGGACCGCCCCATGCGCACGCCGGGAATCAGTTGCTCGAGCCGATCCGCACTGGTCACGTTCGCATTTTTGATCTGCGCTCCGGACAACACAGAAACCGACAAGGGCGCCGCTTGCAGCGGCTCCGCTCGCCGTTGCGCGGTGATCACCACCTGCTCGACGATCGTGGTCTCATCGGCGGATACAACTGGCGCACTGACTGGCTGTTTGGCAGGCTCGGAGGTCTGAGCTGCCAGAGGCAGCGCAAACGTAGACGTGAGCAGCGCGGCCAACGTGGTTAGCCTAAAGTGCGGCTGATGAGGGTTTGAACGGGGCATGGGTTTCTCCTTGTTGCGGGTTAGTTGACACACGATGGGCTAGAACGAAACGGGTGGTGGCACAGGTAAGGCGTCGGAAATAGCCAACCGACGGTGCATGAGAGCGCCGCCGGTATCCGCGTGGCCCATGGCGAGCGCCAAGCGACGGTGGGCAAGGCGAGGCACGCCGGGCGACAGCACGCGCAGGGTGTACAGCGCCGCGAAAGAACCGCCGCTACTAAAGGCGCGCACCACAATCGCGTTGCTGCTGGAAGCCGCAGACTGATCCAAGTCGAACAGCGCCGCTGCCGCACCGGCCTGCACGTGCGGCCAGGCTTGAGGGTCGAGCAGCGGATGGTCGCGCAGCTCCCCCGCTACATTCAGTCGATCTTGGTTAAGAAAATCATCGCTCGCCACTGCCACGGCGGGCTCCGCGACCGCGTCGCTCAGCACCGGGCCACACACCCAAATTCGCGCGAGCACGCCATCCACAACATCGGCAAATACGCCGATAGAGCGCCCGTCAGGCGTCACATCCAGCACCGCAAGCGCGCCGCTTGCGGTCAGCACATGGGGCGTGGCCGACAGCGCGACGGGATGCTGCGAGAACAAATCCCGTGCATCAGTGCGGCCAAAGGTTTCAAAACCTAACGCCTGCACGCTCAGGGTGTTCGCAACCGGCGCCGCACTCGCCAAGGTGCCACGCAACAACTTGGCGAGTTCGTCGACTAGGTGCGGGTGGGCGCTGTTCATGCCGCTCATTGGCCGGCCTCGTCAGAAACATTTGCGCCCAAACCGCCTAAAACTTGTCGGAGTACAGCGAGTTCGTCAAACACCGTCTGATCGCGCACAATACGGCCCCCGCGAAGCGTGTAGTGGCTGCTGCCAGCAACAAGAATGTGCCGCCCGGTACCAGAGCCCCACGGGCCAGTGCCAACATGCACGCCACAGGCAGCCCAGCGAAGCGCCACGGCTACTTCGTCATTGGGAAGCGGGCGTGCCGCCCAGTGCTCAATCGTAAAGTTGAAGTCCTGGAGCTGGGCGCGAAGCTGCATCAGGCAGCCGATCCAGTAGCCTCGTCCCCAGCCCCTGCGGTTGGTCGGCCAACGCACTTCGATACTGGCCGAGACGTGGTCTGCAGCCTCGCCGTATAAGTCGTCGAGCCAAGCCGCGCGCAGCGTCCTCATGGGCCCCTCAGCCGGGTGCCCTGCTACCGGCCAGCACTGCACGGCACCTCGTACTCGCTCTATCCACTGTCGGCGCCACAGGTGACGTTCGCCGTCACCAGCGCGATCAGCTTCGGCTTGCGCCAGTGCTACCGCTCGCGGCGAATGTTGCATCTGTAGGGCCGCGCGCGCGTTGTCTCGATACAGCCACTCCTCAACGATCAAGTTCTCACGTACCAGGCAGTCAGCGACCGTGGTGGCCATCTGCGCCGTCCCTGCAGTCGAGCCGTACAAGGCATCAACGCCCTCAAGCGTGGAGCGGCTGGTGATTCGGTGTGAGGAGTAAAACAAACCCGGCGCGTCTTCGCTCCAGATCACATCTTCGGCAATGACCTGCCGATCTGCATAAGCCGAAAGCGCGCCGAGCGTGCCTTGCACCACCGCTTCCCGCCCCCGGCTAGGCCCGGCCAGGGTATGCATGACAACATCGTCAGCGTAGTGCGTCCGGCACAGGCCAACGTCTTTTTGTTCCCAGATGCGGTGCGTGCAGCGAACGATATAGTCGACAAAGTCGGCGTAAACGGGCTCGAATCCCTCCAGCGGCTGCTGGCGAGAACGCAGTGCCAGCAGCTCGTTGATGGTGCGGCCCGCAGGAGAGCGCACTTGCGGGTGCTGGTTCCATTCTGGGGAGGCTACGGCAGCATTCATGCTCGATAAATTCCTGCTAAAGCGCCGATCTCGTCAAAAATCATCCAATGTTCGACGACGAGTGCGCCGTTAAGGCGTAAGTGGCTCATTCCGTTGAGCACAACCGGTTTGTTAGACGGACAATCTCCGAACAAGGCCCCAGCAAGGCTGCTTCCTTCTAGTCGCCAGCGCACGGCCACGATGATGCCGTCAGTCTCGTCTGACCAAGTCACCTTATCCACTTGCATTAGGGCATCGGGCATCGCGCCCAGAATCATTAGCATCAACGCCTGCTGGTTGCGTAGCCCCGCAGCAACGCGCCCGCCACCGGCGTGGCAAATTGAGTCGGTGCTGAAGTACAGACCCAGGCGATCAAGTCGGCGTTGGTTCCACAGTTGATCGAACATCACGCGCGCCCAGCTCTCCACGCCGTCGTCTGCGGCTAGCAACGCCGATCTCGGCGCCTGCCCGAGTAGCGCCGTCGGGCTGGAATGCACAAGCTGCGCGCTTGGGAGGCTATCTGCAATCCGACGTGCAACCACATGCGGATCGAGCCCGAGTTGACGCACGACGGCACCGTTGTCGCGCACCAGCCATTCGGTATGAACGAAGTTGCCGCGGGTGACACAATCCGCCACAAAATGCACCGCAATGCGCCGCCCAGTGGCGGGACCCCAGTTTGATGCGCCCAAGTTAGTTGATCGGCTGAAGCCCAAATGCGAAGTGTAGAAACCCTGCGTCTCGTCGCCATCCCACGCCACGTTTACATGATGCAGCTCACCGTCAGGGAAGCTGTTCAACGTAGTCACCGTGGACGCGACCACCTCCTGCACGGAACGAACAACGCCGTAAGGCGAGTAAATCGTGCAAGCGTGGTCATAGGTTTCATAGATTCGCCCAACAGCGCGATCAACCCAGATCTCTTCGGTAATTCGGACGATAAAGTCAACGATGTCGGCGTAACCGTCGTCAAAGTCCTTCATCGGTTGCAGGCGCGCTGGTTTCTCAGCGCGCAACGCGCGCGGGTCGACCTGACGCACTCGCGTGACCTGCGGACGCGAGCGCAAACTAAAGGGTAAACCCTCATGCGCTGTGTTTGCGATGTTTACTGACATGTAACCAGTTTATGGCGACATCGCATACGTATGCATCGGGTAAACCCATATCAGCATGACTTATCCTAAATTTCTCAATAACCCACTACAAAGCGGAACAGGAAACGCCTCAGGGTTGGCTTTGCGCTTCACCACCAGTAGAGTTTGCAAAGCAGTTATCAGCAAGGAGCATGAAGTACGTGTGTCATCGTGATGCGAGTAAAGTGGACTCCACCGTCAAGACAACGTTGAAATTTGTTTAAGGTCCGCATTCGATGAGACGTGCAGCGGAACGGCGTGAGCATGGAGCTACTATCTGCGCTGTCGCTGCCGGTTTCTGCCGCACACCAAATCGCCGCCATGGCCAAAGAGCAGCTCAACGTCAACGCCATCCTGCCGATACAACCAGCCCCGCTGGTCGGAATGCAGGGGTGGTACGTCACGGTATGTTCGATTTGGAAGATTTGAATTGGCGCGAACGTGGCCCGCCCTAACGCCCGGTACTGGCTGGATGAACAGGCGGCGCTGTTGCAGCGCAGCTCAGCGCTTCCCGACCGCGAACGATCAGCTTTCTGCCAATACGTACGCAAAAAAGGGTTTACCGCAGGTTTCATTCGTATGTCGACTCAGGCCGAAATGTGCCCCAAAGCCCACGTATAATAAGCATCAACGTGAAAAGTTGTTGCACGCGGAGGTCATCCTTCGAACTCAAAAAGAAAACCGCGCGAAAAAACAACTTCTTGCGTCAGTCGCGCCTTGGGCGTCGGCTGATCTGTACGTTCGCCCAAAGTTCCACAGTATGATTGCATACGCATGCGGTTCGTGCGCCACACACGGCGGTGACAGCGTTTGCCGCGAAATGGCTCAAACAATCGCCAGCGAAATTTTTTTGTTTTTCTTCGACGCCTGAGTCGCCTCAGCGTCGTAAATCTAGGGGGTTCTTGATGAAACATGACGCGCCGACACGATTTAATTTGAAACCACTTGTGATGCACTTGTCGTGGTTGTTCAGCGCCGTGGCTGCAGGCGGAGCGACGGCGCAAGCTGCGGACTCCGAGGTAAACAAACTCGAACGGGTCGAAGTCACGGTGCAACGCCGTCTTGAAGACAATCAGGGGGTCCCCGCATCGGTCAGCGCAGTGAGCGCAAAAAAACTAGCGGAGCGCAACATCACGGATGTGTCACAAATGGAAGGCATGGCCGCAGGCTTCACCTTCGGTCGATCAGGCACTGATGCGCGCCCTGCCATGCGCGGTGTACGGACAGAAAACGTGGCGATTAACGGCGACACCACGA
>ENA-OFCX01000418-OFCX01000418.1-metagenomes-genome-assembly--contig:-NODE-418-length-22519-cov-10.925436_pt1 | contig 22519 bp, 18 predicted proteins | sample MGYA00153384_OFCX01 | MGnify analysis MGYA00153384
CCGACGGGCCGTTCAAATTCCTCGTCACCTTGCTCGATCGTGACAATTTCCTCGGTCGAATCCTGACCGGTCTGGTATTCTCGGGGTCGATCAAGACCAACGCCCCGATCCACGCGCTGAGCCCCGACGGCAAAATCGTCGAAACCGGCCGCGCATCGAAGATTATGGCCTTCCGCGGGCTCGAGCGCGTCCCGGTCGAAAGCGCCAGCGCGGGCGACATCATCTCGATCGCCGGGCTGACCACCGCGACCGTTGCCGACACCATCGCCGATCCGTCGGTGACCGAGCCGCTCCACGCCCAACCGATCGATCCGCCGACGCTGTCGATGCAGTTCGCGGTCAACGATTCGCCGATGGCCGGACGCGAGGGCAAGAAGGTCACCAGCCGGATGATCCGCGACCGCCTGTTCCGCGAAGCCGAAAGCAATGTCGCGATCAAGGTCACCGAGAGCAGCGACAAGGACAGCTTCGAAGTTGCCGGCCGCGGCGAATTGCAGCTTGGCGTGCTGATCGAAATGATGCGCCGCGAGGGCTTCGAGCTCGGCATCAGCCGCCCGCGCGTGCTGTTCCGCGAAGACGATAGCGGCTCCAAGACCGAGCCTTACGAGACCGTCGTGATCGACGTCGACGACGAATATTCGGGCACCGTGATCGACAAGATGGCGCTGCGCAAAGCCGAGATGACCGACATGCGCCCATCGGGCGGCGGCAAGACCCGGATCACCTTCTCCGCCCCGTCGCGCGGGCTGATCGGCTATCACGGCGAATTCCTGTCCGACACCCGCGGTACCGGGATCATGAACCGGCTGTATGAAAAATACGGCCCCCACAAGGGCAAGATCGAGGGCCGCAAGAATGGCGTGCTGATCTCCAACGGCGCCGGCGAAGCGAATAATTACGCGCTCGGCCCGCTCGAGGAGCGCGGCATATTGTTCGTCGCGCACCAGGAGGCGTTGTACGAGGGGATGATCGTCGGCGAGAATGCCAAGACCGACGACCTCGAAGTCAATCCGATGAAGGCCAAGGCGCTGACCAACTTCCGCGTCAGCGGCAAGGAAGATGCGATCCGGCTGACCCCGCCCAAACGGATGACGCTTGAGCAGGCGATCGCCTACATCGACGATGACGAACTGGTCGAAGTCACGCCCAGCTCGATCCGCCTGCGCAAACGCCACCTCGACCCGCACGAGCGCAAGCGCGCGAGCCGGGCGAAGGTCGCCGCTTAAGCTTATTGGTCCTTCAGCTCGACCCAGGTCGGGGCGTGGTCGCTGGTCTTGTCCATCGCCCGCGCAAAGCGATCGACCCCCGCACTGACCAGCCTTTTGGCGAGTTTTGGGCTGAGCAACAAATGGTCGATCCGAAGGCCGGCGTCGCGCTCGAACGATTGCCGCCAATAATGCCAGAAGGTGTAGATCCGCTGGTCGGGATGGAGCTTGCGCAGTGCGTCGGTCCACCCCTGCGCCACCAGCGCGGCAAACGCCTCGCGTACCTCGGGCGCGAACAAGGCGTCCTCGGTCCACCGCTCGGGTTTGTAGACGTCGAGCTCGGTCGGCATGACGTTATAATCGCCCGCCAGGATCACCGGCGCCCTGGTTGCCAGCAGCTCTTCGGCGTGGGCGTTGAGCCGCTCGAACCAGGCCAGCTTATAGTCGAATTTCGGGCCGGGCCGCGGATTGCCGTTGGGCAGATATAGGCCCGCGACGATGATGCCGTTGACTGCAGCCTCGATGTAGCGGCTCTGCGACGGATCGGGATCGCCTTGAAGCCCGCGCCGCGTCTCGATCGGCTGGCCGACACGGCTGAGGATCGCGACCCCGTTCCAGCTTTTCTGCCCATGCCAGATCGCATCATACCCCGCTGCCGCAATCGCCTCGGCGGGGAAACGGTCGTCGGTGGCCTTCAATTCCTGCAGCGTGACGATATCGGGCTTCGTCTCGGCCAGCCACGCCAGCACGACGTCGAGCCGGCTGTTGATCCCGTTTACGTTATAAGTGGCGGTCCTCATCCCCGTTTAAGCCATACGATAGGAACGAGTTCCATTGTCTGGGTTCAGACCGATCGGGATGGGGCTTTTGCGGGGAGTCTCGATTCGGTTGCAAAGGCAACCAGCGCCCTTTTTGTCTGGACCAGCCCAGTCGCGCATGGATATTGGAGCCCGTGCCACGTCGATCGCGTGCATCAACAAAAAGGGCGGCCCCGCTTCAGCGGAGCCGCCCAGTGACTTGTCCGAAACTTTAGTCGTCAGGCGGCTTGGGTGATTAATCCAGTGCGGCCACGACGGCGCATCGAATAGCCGATACCGCCAAAGCCGAGCAGCATCATCGCCCAGGTCGATGGTTCCGGAACCGCCGGGGTTACCGTCGCACGGACGATGAAATCGTCGTGATTGTCGTCCTGGTTGGTGACCTGGTCGTCATAGCCGAGATAAAAGGTGTTGAACGATTGGCCGCTGACCTGGTTCGGGCCAAGGAAGATGCCGAAGCCGTCATGACCGATGGTGGCCGTGACGCCGCCCGAGCTGGTGAAAGTCATCAAGCCAGCGAGGCTGCCGGCGAGAAAGTTCGCGCTGCCGAGCGGGATTGGCGAGCCGAAGTGATTCTCGATGCTTGAATTCTCGGTGTAGGTCACCGCGCCCGAGGTAAAGGTGTCGCTGAAGCCGCTTTCCGACCCGAGGAATTCGAAGAAGATGGTCGCGTTGGAGGCGAGCACCAAGGTCGCCCCCGACGCGGTGAACTGGGTTAGACCGAGGCCGTTCAGTTGCGACTGGAAATCATTCGAACTGGGGATCGGATTGGTGGTGGTATAATTGACCTGGACTTGCGCCCCGGCCGCTGCGGGCAGGGCCATCGCCGACAATCCGGCGAGAAGAGTGACGATCTTTTTCATACATGCCCCGTTGTTGAATTTAGGTTAAACGACTTTCTATTAATTCAAATTAACTTAAATCGATGACGGTGAAAAGCGCGCTTGAGCAGACCGAGTCCAAGATCGGGATTCGGCCGCGAGTAGTCCTTGCAAATCAGTAACTTGGCCTGATCTCAAGATCGTCAAATACTCACGATGCAGAGGGTCGACGGGGGTTTTCTGATTGGTTGCGCGATCCAACGCAGGAGGCACTCGACTCAGCGCCTATTGATTGAAGCGACCCAAATTTGTCTTATGTGCAAGTGCAGCAATTAACAGCGAGTGGACTTGATGCGCGCCCAAGTGAGGCCGCCAGATCCCCGTGCAAGACGGCCAGACCGATCCCCGCGACGTATGCGACCAGGATTTTCGAATGCGGGATGTTGGCTGGCCGCCATTTAGGACCGATCATTGTTCAAATCTTTCAGCCGTCGCGGCGTTGCCGCGGCGACCCTCATGTTATTCACTCTCATTGGCGGGTCGAGCCAGGCATTTGGCCAGGCCGGCCAGTCACTTCCCGCGGTCCAGACCCTCATCGCCAGCCAGTCGGTGGCGAGCCTGGTGCGGACATTCGATCCCGCCCCGGTGGCCGCGGTGATCAAGCCGAGCCTCGACCAGCTGGTGGCTCAATATAGCGCCGGCGCCGACCTCGACGAGCAGCAGAAATGCCTCGCCACGGCAGTCTATTTCGAAAGCAATGGCGAGCCGCTGCAAGGCCAGTTGGCCGTCGCCAAAGTGGTCATCAACCGCGCCGCCTCGGGGCTCTACCCAACCAGCTGGTGCGGCGTGGTCAAGCAGCGCTCGCAGTTCAGCTTCGTCCGCTCGGGTCGTTTCCCGCATATCCCCGCCGGCTGTGTGCAATGGCGCACGGCGCAGGCGATCGCGCGGATTGCGATGGCCAATGTCAGCGAGATGCTGCCGACCGACGTGCTGTGGTATCACGCCGATTATGTCGCTCCGAAATGGCGCAACAACCTTCGCCGGGTCGAAAAGATCGGTGCGCACATTTTTTATCGCGCCTGAAGCTTCGGCTCACCGCGCATTAGATTCGCCTCGTCGTTAATTGCTTAAGCTTGGGATTCGCAATGCCGCGATGATCGGCAACCATCCTCCTCTAGCGATTGGATTTTCCTGTGAGCCGGGGAGGCGACGAGGTGCTGAAGATCCTGATTGTCGAAGACGACGCGCAACTGGCGACGACGCTCAAATATCTGGTCGAGGACAATCCGCGTTATCGGGTGGTGGCGCGGGCTGACGATCTCGACAGTGCAGTCGCCGCCGCTGAGGCGTTCGACCCCGACCTCGCCTTGGTCGACCTCCAGCTGGCACGCGGGTCGACCGGCTTTTCGGTCGCCGTCCGGCTCGGCGATTATGACATTCCGTGCATGTTCGTGACCGGCAACGCGCCCGCCTTCCCAATGCCCGATCTCGCGCTCGGATGCCTGGTCAAGCCATTCACCGCCGAGGATGTTCACCGCAGCTTGGCGATGGCCGAGGATGTGATGCGCGGGCGCGAGACATTGCGTCCCAAGCTGCCGCCCAATTTGCTGATCTACGACGGAATGGGGATCGACGAGGATGACAGCCAGCCCGGCTTCATCCCCTCGCGCCGGTCACTGAAGACCCGGCTCGAACATTGGATCGCCGGGACGCAGGCCTAGGCTTGGTATTCTTCGGTCGACCCCGCTAGGGTTGCGGCGATGGACGAAATACCCCTCAATCAACCGCGCACCTTCACCCGCATGATGCGCAGCGACAAGCGGATGCAGGTGCGTCCGCTCGGCGGGCGGTCGAGCATCGCTGATTTGTACCATGCCATGCTGCGCGCTTCGTGGCCGGTGTTGTTCGCGACGTTCTGCGCGGCGTTCGTCGGCTTCAACTTGTTGTTCGCCGCTTTATTTTCGCTCGACCCGGGGGGAATTTACTGGGGCTCAAAGCCGATCGCCGGCGGTCCATTCTGGCGCGCCTTCGTATTCAGCGTCGATACCATGGCGACCGTCGGCTACGGCAACATGTACCCGACATCTTTATACGCCAACTGCGTCGCGACGATCGAGATCGCGCTCGGGATCCTGTTCGTCGCGCTGGTCACCGGCATCGCCTTCGCGCGTTTCTCCCGGCCAACCGCTCGGATCCTGTTCAGCAAGGTCGCGGTGGTGTTCCCTCTCGACGGGGTGCCGACGCTGATGCTTCGCTGCGCCAATGAGCGGCACAATCTGATCTTCGAGGCCAATGCGACGATGTCATTGGTAACCGACGAAATCACCGAAACCGGGCCGATGCGCCGGTTCCATGATCTCGACCTGGTACGATCGAAGAATCCGGTCTTCGCGATGACCTGGACGATCATGCACCGGATCGACGAGGCGAGTCCGCTGAAGGCCTGGATCGCCGACCATTGCGCCTCGCCCGGAAGCGACCTGATTATCGTCGTCTCGGGCACCGACGATCGCACTGGGCAGACGATGTACGGCCGCTGGAGCTACGCCGCTGAAGACCTGCGCTGGAACAAAAGGTTCATCGGCATTCTGGGTCAGCAGGATGGCATCCGCACGATCGACTATCGGCGCTTCCACGACGTCGAGGCATTCGGCGCCGAACTCGCAAACTGAAAGGCTGGATGCCCGACGAGGATTCGAACCTCGATTAACGGAGTCAGAGTCCGTTGTCTTACCATTAGACGATCGGGCAGGGCAGCGCGCCAAGTAGGAAGCGCGCCCCCGTCTGTCAACGCTGGCCGCCAATATCGAGCCGCGGTTGCGCATCACCCTTAATCTCCGTTAAACAGGCGGCAAGTCAGCCGCTGGCGATACGCCCTCGGCCAAGGATAAAAGGCGTTTGGAAATGGCGGATCGTGACGCCACCACGCCGTCGCATGCCATCGCTGGCGGACCGGCGGCATCGGTCAGCCCGTCGTCATGGCGGAAACCGCAGCGCCATACTTATGGCGCGGTCGATCTTGGCACCAACAATTGCCGCTTGCTGATTGCCCGCCCGACCGACGACGGCTTCACCATCATCGATGCTTTCTCGCGGGTTGTCCGTTTGGGTGAGGGACTGGGCGCGTCGGGCAAATTGTCCGACGAGGCGATGGACCGCTCGGTCTCGGCGCTGGCAGTCTGCGCCGACAAGCTTCGCCGCCGCCATGTATCGATTGCTCGATCGGTCGCCACCGAGGCATGCCGCCGCGCGGTCAACGGCCGCGAATTCATCGAGCGGGTACGCAACGAGACCGGGATCGCGCTGGAGATCATCGCCCCGCAGGAGGAAGCGCGGCTGGCGGTGCTCGGTTGCCACAAATTGCTCGAGCCCGGCGACGGCCCGGCGCTGATCTTCGACATTGGCGGCGGATCGACCGAATTGGTGCTGGTCGAGCCGGGCGACGAGAGCCCGCGGATCGTTGCCTGGTGGTCGGCACCGTGGGGGGTGGTGTCGCTGACCGAAAGCGAGGGCCGAGAAGCGATCGACGGCGACGACCGGCTCGCGGCCTATGCCCGGATGAAGACGCGGGCGACCGAAAGCTTCTCGCGCTTCGCCGAGATGCTGCCGAGCGACCAGCCGGGCATCCGCCTGCTCGGCACCAGCGGGACAGTGACGACGCTCGCATCCGTCCACCTCGCGCTGCCAAGCTATGATCGCCGCGCCGTCGATGGATTGCACGTGCCGATCGGCGACATGCGGCGCATCTCGACGATGATCGCCGAGCTCGACTTCGGCGGCCGCTCGAACCTGCCATGCATCGGCGCCGACCGCGCCGATTTGGTGGTCGCGGGCTGCGCGATATTGGAGGCGATCATCGACATCTGGCCGGCGGAGAAGCTCGGCGTTGCCGACCGCGGCATCCGCGAAGGCATCTTGCGATCGTTGATGGCGCGCGACGGGCACGTCATATGACCCGCCTCAAGACCGCCAAAGGCCGCACCGCAAGCTCGACCCGCTGGCTCGAACGCCAGCTCAACGACCCCTACGTCAAGCGCGCCAAGGCCGACGGCTACCGCAGCCGCGCGGCCTATAAATTGCTCGAGCTCGACGAGAAATTCGGGCTGCTGCGCGGGGTTCACGCCGTGGTCGATCTCGGCATTGCGCCGGGCGGGTGGAGCCAGGTGGTTCGCCGCAAGGCGCCGCGCGCCCTGGTCGCGGGGATCGATTTGCTCCCGACCGAGCCGATCGACGGCGTCGCGATCCTGCAGATGGACTTCATGGATAATTCCGCCCCGGCGATGCTGCGCGAGGCGCTCGGCGGGCTCGAGCCCGACCTGATCATGTCCGACATGGCGGCGAACACCGTCGGCCATGCGCAGACCGACCATCTGCGCACCATGGGGCTGGTCGAGACGGGCCTCGAATTCGCGGTCGAGATGCTCAAGCCCGGCGGCACCTTCATCGCCAAGGTGCTGGCCGGCGGCGCCGACCACGGGCTGGTCGCCGAACTCAAGCGCCACTTCAAGACGGTCAAGCACGCCAAACCCCCCGCCAGCCGCAAGGGCTCGAGCGAATGGTATGTGGTGGCGCAGGGGTTCAAGGGTAGGGCCGAGGAGCCGTCCGCCGACGAGCGGTAGCGCGAATGTTCACGAATGTTCACACTGGCCGTGAGAGGCTGGCGAGGCGACGGCCAACCCCCAAACGGAGGGCCATCAACTTCAGAATCAACTTTGACCCGCGAAAGAGTTGTTCATGGAGTGCCGGGCGCGGAAACACGCGCCCCCGGCGGAGGCGAAAAGGCCGGATCGACAATTGCAAAGAGCCCTGCCACGAGTCGCGAGATCGGCCTTCCAAGCAGGCAAAATCCAACATTGAAAGCATTTTCTAGTGAGAGGCCACGCGAGAAGCCGCTGGTGTCCGTTTTGGGTGGAAAGCAAACACCTTGGGCTAACTGTTCAGAGCGGCCCATTTATGAGGTGGTGACACTCTTCCGCAGCGAGGCCGCGACAGCGTATGTCAGGGTTTCCTGCGAGAAGGGCTTATTAATTACGGGATGCTCGGAAATCTGCTCTTTTGTTGAAGCGCCACTGGCAGTTATGAAAATTACTGGAATCGACTGATCCTTCCGAAGGCTGCGCACAGCTTCGATTCCGCATCCTGGCTCTAAGCGAACGTCGGCAGTAACGAGATCCGGGCGTTGAGTTGCGGCTGCTGCGATAGCCGCCTTTTCGGACGAAGCGAAAGAAAATGAATCGAAGCCGCAATCTTTAAGTACATACTCGATAAGAATCGCGACGAGCCATTCATCTTCAATTATTAAGGCGTGCATCTCATTTCCCGGTTCTAAGCAGGGCCCAAATCAGGAACGAGGCTCTTACCGATTCCCATCTCACGATCGTTCGATCTTACGACGAGTATGCGAATTAATATCCGGCTTATCTTCGACGATATCGAAAGCTGCGCAGTTTGCCCAATATCGAGCGATCTGTACGTCACCCGTGCTGAATTCAAGGAGGACGCCTAGTCGATTATTAGCCCCATCCTTGACAAATTCTATCGGCGGATCATGCATTTTTACTGACCTAGAATCATTCAAAGTGCATCTTACGAACGCTTTTATACCTTCAGAGTTGCCTCGCGCTGCGATTTTATTGAACCATTCCGGATGTATTAGTGTGTCAGCAGCAGCTAATGTCCGCTTTGGGTCGAAAACGGACGTTAGGCTTTTCGGCGTCAGCTGTGTTGTTGGTTACCGGAAACGAGCACGAACCAATTGGCCGCATTTCGCGGTGCCCATGTCCAGCCCTCGTAATTCATTCCGATGTCCGCAGCCGCCTGAAACGGAGGGGGTATTCGCTTTTCAATCCACTCTCTCGACGGAGTCGTAACTTCCTAAGCCTCTAGTCTGTGGGCGAAAAATCGACACCCGGACCTGCGAACATGGGTGTCAAATGACGATGCGTGTCGGTTCGATCGACGGCCTTGCAACACGCGACCGCGTTCATGACTGAAAGCAGTGAACGACGAACATCGGCAAATAACGCGATAACCCGTCACTTTGGTCAGGTTGATGCGTTATTAACCCCAGGCCAAGCGGACTGGGATATTGAGATGAGCGACAAAGCGCCAAAAGATCATGAGCAGAAGGATGCCGAAGCCGAAGTCGAGGGGTTCAAGCAGGACCTTGGGCCGTTCGTCATCGCTGCCGAAACGACACGAATGGCGATGGTTTTCACCGATGCTTGCGAAGCCGATAATCCGATCATCTTCGCCAATGACAGCTTCCTCAAACTAACCGGCTATAACCGCGACGAGGTGCTTGCGCAGAGCTTCAACTTCATTCTTGCCTCGGGTGCCAGCAAGGAGGCAAAAGCCGAGATCGAGGCGGCCTTCGCCGACCCGTCGGAAGAAAGTCCCGAAATCCATTATCAGCGCAAGGATGGAAGTGAATGCTGGGCGAGTTTGTTCGTCAATCCGGTCAAGGACGAACAAGGTGAGGTGGTGCAGCATTTCATTTCGCTGGTCGATACGACCCGTTACAAGACGGCGGAGCAAAACGCCGCATTGTTGATCGATGAAATCAATCATCGCGTCAAGAATACGCTGGCCACGGTGCAGTCGATCGTCACCCAGGCGGTGCGCAATTCCGATGACGCCGCCGCGGCAGGGGAATTGATCGAAATGCGGATCGCTGCGCTATCGCGTTCTCACGATTTGCTTGGCCGCGAGAAATGGGATGGTGCCGGACTGCACGATCTGGTCGTCGAAGCCCTCGCGCCGTTCAGGGCAGCCAAGAGCCGCGCCGAACGGTTCACGATCGAAGGCGACAACATTCGGCTGTCGCCGAAATCAACCCTGGCATTGGGCATCGCATTCCACGAACTGGCGACAAATGCAGTCAAATATGGCGCCCTTTCCAACAACGTGGGCAAGATTTCGGTCAAATGGACGATGGAGGCCAAGCCCGATGGCCGCTGGTTATGCCTCCACTGGCGCGAGCATGGCGGACCACCAGTATTAAAACCCGACCGCAAGGGGTTCGGCTCACGCGTGATCGAACAAGGCTTGGCGCATGAGTTGGCGGGCAAGATCAAACTGGATTATCACCCTGAGGGCGTCGTTTGCACAATCGACGTGCCAGCGCCACGAGCGGTGCTCGATGGATAAGGACTTACTTGCGGGCAAGCGGGTCCTCGTCATTGAGGACGAAATGCTGGTCTTGATGGGTATCGAGGACATGTTGGCCGACCTCGGGTGCACGTCAATCACCGCTGCTGCCAACATTCCGACCGCGCTGGAGTTCATCGCGGCGGACAGGTTCGATCTGGCGACGCTCGACGTCAATCTCAGTGGCACTCGAAGCTATGCGATCGCAGCCGCGCTTAAAGACTACGGCATACCGTTTGCATTTTCGACTGGTTATGGTGAGCATGGTGTCGACCAGGGATATGGCGACTGCCCAGTGCTCAATAAGCCCTTCACCCTGTTGCAGTTCAAGGAAGTGGTCCGCTCGCTCCTGGCCGACCGAGCACCGCCAGCCTTCGCCGCATGAGCCACATTGGTTGGGGTGACCCGACCAAAGGATTGGCTGAACTAGAGATTGCGAGGAGCGCCTACCCCCGCGCCCGCGCCCGCGCCGCCGCGATTGCCGCTTTCAGCGCGTCGTAGCCGACCGCGGAATTGATCACCTGGTCGCCGATGACGAACAGCGGCGTGCCGGTCGCGCCCAGTTGGCCGGCGAGTTTCATGTTGTTCTGGATCTCGGCCTCGATCGCCGGGTCGCGTGCGAGATCGGGGGTAATCGCGGCAGCGGTGCCGGCGATCGCGACGGTTTCGGTCGTCGGGCGGCCCGCGGCATACATGGCGTCATGGAACACACCGAACCGCCCCGCCTTCGACGCGGCGAGGGCAGCGCGGCTGGCGGCGACGCTGTCGGGGCCGAGGATCGGAAGCTCGCGATAGACCACGCGCAGGCCCTTGTCCTCGGCCAGCAGCCGCTCGATCGCGGGGTTCGACTTGCGGCAATATCCGCAGGCGTAATCGTAGAAATAAGTCATTACCACCTTGGGGGATGCAGCGCCCTTCCACGATGAACCGAACGGGGTTTCGAGCGCCGCGCGATTGGCGGCGAGGATCGGCGCATATTGCCCGTTGCGCAGCGCATCGGATGCTTCGACCAGGATGTGTGGGTTGGCGACCAGCGCATCGCGCACCAGTCGCGGCCCGATCAGCTTCGGCGCGGCGACCAGCAGCAGCCCCGCCGTCGCCAGCGCGCCGATCAGTCCGCCGCCAATCGCGGCCCCCCAGGTCGACCCTCTGCCGCTCATTTGTCCTTACGGCCCTTCTTGTTCTTTTTCAGCTCGGCTTCGGACACCATGGCGATATCTTGCGCGCGAAGGAAGTCGGGGGTGCCGCTGGGGATCCCCTTCATCGCCACCCGGGCGCTGGTCAGCGCGAGCTTGGCTTCGCCTTCGAGGTTGTTGCGCTCGGCGGTGGCCAGCGCGGCACGCGGCTCGTCGCCTTCATGATCGTAGACGATGCCGAGTTGCATCCACGCGAACGGATTGTCATTGTCGCGGTTGATCGCGGTCTTGAGCACCTGCTTGGCCTCGGCGAAATTCTTGTCATCCTCGGTCGCGATCAACGCATGGCCGAGCATCACCGAGATCATCGGCTGGTCGGGGGCTTGCTTGACCGAATGGCGAAGCACCGGGATCGCATCCTTCGGGCGGCCCGATTCGAGCAAGATCTGTCCCTTCAGCTCGAGGAAGAACGGATCGTCGGGCATCTTGGCGAGCAGCCAGTCGGCCTCGGACAAGGCTTTCTCCGGATAGGCGCCGAGGTGATAAGCGTAAGCGCGGGCATAATGCGCCGGAATACTCTGATCGCTCTCGGGGTAGATCGTCACCGCGTTGCGCGAGTTGACGTAGCCGGTGAGCTTCGCCTTGACCCGCTGGAAGCGCAGCTCGATCGCCGGATCGGTGGGACGATTCCACGCCGGATCATTGTGATAAATCTGGGTCAGCGCGTCGATCCGCTCGCTCGACAGCGGGTGGGTGCGATCGTAGCTATTGGTCGCATAGACCGCGAGGCGATATTCCTGGTTCTGCAATTTCTTGAAGAATTCCAGGCTGCCCTTGCCGCTATATCCGGCCTTCGACAGATAGGCTGCGCCGGCCAGATCGGCCGAGCTTTCCTGCGCCCGGGTGAACGAATTGAAGCTGCCCTGCGCGGCCTGTTGCCCGGCCATGATGATCCCCATCCCGGCTTCGCCCGCGCCGGCCGCAATCGCCGCCGCGCCGAGCACCAGCGACAGGATCGTGATTCCGGTCGCGGCCTTGACGCCCTCACCCATGCGGATGACGTGACCGCCCGCGACATGGCCAAGCTCATGCGCGATCACCGCCTGCAACTGGTTGGCATTGTCGGCGGCGGTCAGCAGGCCGCTGTGGATATAGACCACCTGACCGCCGGCGACGAAGGCGTTGATCTCGTCATCCTGGAGCAGGACGACCTTGACGTTGGCCGGATCGAGCCCCGCTGCCTGGATCAGCGGCTTTGATATATCGCGGAACAGCAATTCGGTTTCGCTGTCGCGCAGGAGTTGTTGCGCGCCCACCGGCTGGACCGCGGCGAACGCCAGCGTCAGCGCCAGCATCGCCAGGCGGATCAGCCGATTGGGGAGGCGGGTCATGCCGCGCTGTCCGCTGTCGCGGATGAACGCCAGATGAAAACACAGGCCGTCATTGCCAGCGGAGCATCTCCGCCGCGCTCGCAATGACGGCCCATATTTTAACCGAAGGTCCGCTGCCACCAGCCGGCGCGCGGCGGGCCGCCATCGTCTTCGTCTGATTCCTGACTGGTCGACGCGGTCTCGCTATCGACCAGCGCTGCGGTCTTGGCCTTGGACTTTGGCGGGGCCTTGGCCTTGGCCGGGGCTTTCGCCCCCTCGGCCTTGCTCGGGGCAGGCTTGGCGGGGGCCTTGGCGGGGGCCTTCGCCTTGGGCTCGACAACCGGCTCCGGTGCAGGCGCGGGGGCCGGCTCGGGAGCGGCGATCACGGGCTCGTCCACCTTCTTGGCACGGCTCCGGCGCTTTGGCTTTTCGGCCTCCGCGTCGGGGGCCGCAACCGCCTCGGGCGCAGCCTGAGCAGCGCGAGTATCGGCGGCTTGCTGCGCCTTGGGGCGACGACGGGTCTTGGGTCCCTCGGCGGCGGCAACTGGCTCGGCATCGGCCAGCGGCGCTTCGTCGGCGATGGTCCGCTCGATCATTGCGCCATCGTCAGCCGCAACACTCTCGTTGGCACCATCGCGACCGCCGCGCCGTCCACGACCGCCACGGCGACCGCGACGATTGCGTCCGCCACCTTCGCCGTCGCTGTCGTCATTGTCGGCACGGGCAGGGGCGTCGGCGCGCGGTTCGTCCGAGCGATCGGCGTCGTCCTCATTGTCCTGGCGCGGCTCGTCGCGATGTTCGCCTTCACCACGGGGCTCGCCTTCGCCGCCTTCGCCGCGATGCTCGCCATCACCACCTTCACGCTGCCGATTGCGGCCACGACCGCCACGCCGACGACGCCGACGACGCGGGCCATTTTCGCCGTCGCCCTCGCCTTCGCCTTCGGCACGCTGACGGTTTTGCGGCTGGGCGCGCGGTTCGCGATCGCCCTCGGCCTCATCCTCTTCCTCGTCGGCATAATCGGCCTCGGGCTCAAAATCGCCCTCATCCTCATCATCGTTGACGATCGGGGCCGAAACGCGCTGCGGCGCGACCGGGCGCGGTCCGCTGCTGTCGACCGCCATCCGGGCGCCTTCCAACGTCTCGTCGATCACGACTTCGACCGTGACTCCATAACGTGCCTCGATCTCGGCCAGTTCGCTGCGTTTCTTGTTGAGCAGGTACACTGCGGCTTCGCGTCCGGCGCGCAGGACCACCCGATCACCACGAGCGCGGGCCGCTTCTTCCTCGACAATCCGAAGCGCGCTCAGCCCCGACGATGATGCGGTGCGCATCAGCCCGGTGCCTTCGCAATGCGCGCACGGGCGGGTCGATGCTTCGAGCACGCCGGTGCGCAGGCGCTGGCGGCTCATTTCCATCAAACCGAAGCTCGAGATGCGCCCGACCTGGATCCGCGCACGATCATTCTTGAGCGCGTCCTTCATCGCTTTCTCGACTTTGCGATTGTGGTTGCTCTGCTCCATGTCGATGAAGTCGATCACCACCAGCCCGGCCATGTCGCGCAAGCGCAACTGACGGGCGATTTCGTGCGCTGCCTCGATGTTGGTCGCGAACGCGGTCTGCTCGATGCTATGTTCTTTGGTCGCGCGGCCCGAGTTGATGTCGATCGACACCAGGGCTTCGGTCGGGTTGATCACCAGGTAACCGCCCGACTTCAGCTGGACCACCGGCTGGTACATCGCCGACAACGTGTCCTCGACGCCGTAGCGCTGGAAGATCGGGGTCGGGTCGGAATAGGCCTGGACGCGTTTGACGTGGCTCGGCATCAGCAGCTTCATGAAGCCGCGGGCGGCCTTGTAGCCCTCCTCGCCCTCGACCAGGACCTCGTCGATTTCCTTGTGATACAGGTCGCGGATCGCGCGCTTGATCAGGTCGCTGTCGCGATAGACCAAAGCGGGGGCCGAGCTGGTCAATGTCTTCTGGCGGATTTCATCCCATAGGCGGGCGAGATAATCGAAATCGCGGCGAATCTCGACCTTGGTCCGCTCGAGACCGGCGGTGCGGACGATCAGGCCCATCACCGACGGCAGGTTGAGGTCGGACATGATCGACTTCAGCCGCTTGCGATCGGCGCCATTGGAGATTTTGCGCGAGATCCCGCCACCGTGGCTGGTGTTGGGCATCAGCACGCAATAGCGGCCGGCGAGCGACAGGTAGGTGGTCAGCGCGGCGCCCTTGTTACCGCGTTCTTCCTTGACGACCTGAACCAGCAGCACCTGGCGGCGCTGGATGACGTCCTGGATCTTGTAGCGGCGGCGCAGATTCTGGCGCTTGCGACGAAGCTCGTCGGCGGCGCTTTCATCGACCGGCGACGCGTCGGAGCCGGTGCCGGCCTCGGTCGCTTCGCGTTCGTCGTCGTGATGATCGTCTTCCTCGGCGACGTCGTCGTCCGATCCGTCGTCGTCATGATGCGGGTCGAGGCTGCCCTCATCTTCCTCATAATCACCGCGCAGCCGCTCTTCCTCGGCGGCATGCTCGGCTTCTTCGCGGAGCAAGGCATCGCGATCCGACTTGGGGATCTGGTAATAATCGGGGTGGATTTCGCTGAAGGCGAGGAAGCCGTGGCGATTGCCGCCGTAATCGATGAACGCCGCCTGCAGCGACGGTTCGACCCGGGTTACTTTGGCAAGATAGATATTGCCTTTGAGTTGCTTGTGTTCGGCGGACTCGAAATCAAACTCTTCGATCCGGTTACCCTTGGCGACCGCGACCCGAGTTTCCTCGGGGTGGCGCGCGTCGATCAGCATGCGCATGGACATTGAAATTTCTCCGGGCGCGCTGGAACCGCAAATGGCGGGAGCGCGCGATGGTCGTGACCAGGCCGGGTTCGGCACTGGCAGGATGTGTGGATATTGCCTCTGCTGAATGACCCATCCCGACCATCGCCGGGAAAAGCGCGCCAACCGGCTCGGATACGAGCAAGCGAGTGGCGTCCTGTGGTGTCATGCAGCGTCAACCTCGAAAACCGCACCGCAAGGCGGCGCAGGCCCGCTTGGAATTTGCGGGTGGCGATGAACTAGCACTCGCGCCCCTTGCCCGCAATGCCTCGCCAGACGATAAGCGTCCTATGTGGCTAAGACACACCCGGATGCGTTACGTGCCGCCTATACTGCTCGCACTGCTGTTGATCGCGCTCGCTGCATTTTTGCTGTGGCCCAAAACTCAATCCGAAAGCGATGAGGCTTTATTCGGCGAGGCGCGCCGCGGCGGGCTGACGGTGGCGCTGCGCGACCAGGTCGGCGAGGTGAAGATCACCGAAGCCAGGGTGCCCGGCCGGCCGATCGTGCTGATCGACCCCGGCCACGGCGGCCGCGACCCCGGCGCGCCGGGGGTCTCGGGGACGATCAAGGAAAAGGACCTCACCCTCGCCTTCGCCCGCGAGCTTCGCGATTTGCTCGCCAAGCATGGCCGGGTTCGGGTGGCGCTGACCCGTGACGAGGATCGCACGCTAACGCTCGAGCAGCGCGCCGCGATCGCCCGTCAGCTCGGGGTCAGCCTGCTGGTCTCGGTCCATATGGACAGCGCGCCCAATCCGCTGGCGCGCGGGGCGACGGTCTATTCGCTGTCCGACGTCGCCTCCGACGCCGAGGCGGCGCGGTTCGCCAAGTCGGAGAATGACGAAGGCACGGGCCTCAGCAGCGAGCAGGACAGGGGGCTTCGTTACTTACTGTCCGACCTCGCGCTGCGCGACCAGATGGCCGAATCCGCCGATCTTGCGACGCGGCTGGTATCGGGCAGCGGTCGCGGCATGCTGCTCCGCCCCGAACCGCACAAATTCGCCGCCTTCCATATCCTTCGCCGGTCCGAAGTGCCCGGGGTGTTGTTCGAGGCCGGCTACATCAGCAATGTCGACGACGAGGCCTTGCTCCGCACCCCCGAAGGGCGAGCGCCGATCGTCGCCGAGTTGGCGCGGGCAATCGAAGTCGACGCTGCATTGCGCCAGTCGCGCTAACCGGCTTTGCGCGGGCCGATGAAGCGGCTAGATGCTTGAACGAACATGCAATCCTTCGCGCTCCCGCTCCCCGATATGGTCCGCTTCAACCAGCGGGTTCACGACCGGTTCGACCCGTGGTTCGCGCGGGCCTGGGTGCGCCGCGGCGCATGGGCGATGCTTGGCGGGCTGCTGTTTGCAGCAGTGGCGTGGGTGTGGTTTTCGTCGAACATCCCGAGCTCGGAGAAATTGCTCGCTTACCAGCCGCCATTACCGACCAACGTGCGCGGTTTTGACGGCAATCCGGTGCAGACTTTCGCGCGCGAGCGACGCGTCGAACTGTCGTATGACGAATATCCGCCGCTGGTGGTGCAAGCGTTCATTTCGGCCGAGGACAAGACCTTTTTCACTCACGGCGGGATCGATTATCCGGGGTTGGTCGGGGCGGTGTTCGATTATTCGACCAAGTCGGTCACGGGCGGCCGCGCCAAGGGCGGATCGACCATCACCCAGCAGGTCGCCAAATATCTGCTGCAGGACAATAGTTACGCCGTAACCCGCAAGGTGCGGGAGGCGATCCTGGCGTTCCGGCTCGAGTCGACCTTGACCAAGCCGCAGATCCTCGAGCTGTACCTCAATTCGATTTTCCTCGGTCGCAATGCCTACGGGATCCAGGCCGCGAGCCGGGCGTATTTCGACAAGGATGTCAGCGAACTGACCTTGCCTGAGGCAGCCTATCTCGCGGTGCTGCCCAAGGCGCCATCGAATTACGACCCGCAGCGCGCGACCGAAAAAGCGACCGCACGCCGCAATTACGTACTCCGCGAAATGGCCGCCAATGGTTACATCACCGACGCCCAGCGAGCCGAAGCATCGGCCGCGCCGCTCGGGACGATCCGCTATGGCAGCAGCGAGAAATTCCGGCAGAACGGCGGCTATTTCATGGAGGAAGTCCGCCGCGACCTGATCCGCCGGTTCGGCGAGAAGGCCGAGCAAGGGCCGAACAGTGTTTATGCCGGGGGCCTGTGGGTGCGCAGCTCGATGGTGCCGCTGATGCAGGACGCCGCCGCCGACGCACTGCGCGAGGGCCTCGCCAAGTTCGATGGCGGGCGCGGCTGGCAGGACACCGGGCTGAGCGTCGACCTGTCGAAGGACTGGCGCGGGCAATTGTCCAACGCTCAGCTGGGCACCGGCTTTCCCGACTGGCGCAAGGCGGTGGTGCTCGAAAAATCGGGCGGGGAGGCGGTGCTCGGCTTTGCCGACGGCAGCAAGGGCCGGCTGTCCGCTGCGGCCGCGCAACAGCCGAAACGCGGTGGCGGGGGATCGGCCTTCAGCTTCATCAAGCCGGGGATGATCGTTATCGCCAAGCTGATCGGCGGCGACAATTATGCGCTGCGCTCGATCCCCGAGATCGGCGGCGCCTTCTTGAGCGAGGAAGCGCGCACCGGCCGAATCTTGGCGATGCAGGGCGGGTTCGACGTCATCGGATCGTCGTATAATCGCGCTACGCAGGCGCTTCGCCAGCCGGGCTCGGCGTTCAAGCCGATCGTTTATGTCACCGCGCTAGAGAATGGCATGACCCCGGCGTCGATCATCGTCGATGCGCCATTCTGCGTCTGGCAGGGCGCGGGGCTGGGCAACAAATGCTTCAAGAATTTCGACGGTGGCTACGCCGGGCCCAAGACGATGCGCTGGGGCGTCGAGCAATCGCGCAACCTGATGACGGTGCGCGCCGCATCGCAGACCGGAATGCCCAAGGTGATCGCCACCGCCGCCGAGCTTGGGGTCGGCAATTACCCCAATTATTTGTCGATCGCGCTGGGCGCGGGCGAGACGACGGTGATGAAGATTACCAACGCTTATGCGGTGCTCGCCAATAATGGCCGCGAAGTTCGCCCGACGATCATCGACTTCGTCCAGGATCGAAACGGCAAGGTGGTCTATCGGACCGACAATCGCTGCGCGGTGATGGAGGGTTGCAACGCCGGGGATTGGGACGGCAAGGCAATGCCGCGCCCGCCGATCCGCGCGCGGCAATTGCTCGACCCGCAAGCTGCCTATCAGATGGTCCACATCATGGAAGGCGTGATCGAGCGCGGCACCGCGGTCGTCCTGCGCGATCTCAACCGGCCGTTGTTCGGCAAGACGGGGACGACTTCGGGCCCGACCAATGTGTGGTTTGTCGGCGGAACGCCCGATGTCGTGTCGGGGGTCTACCTTGGTTATGACCGCCCGCGTTCGCTCGGCGGCTATGCCCAGGGCGGGCGGATCGCGGCGCCGATCTTCAAGCAATTCGCGCAAATTGCGTTCAAGGACGCGCCCAAGATCCCGTTCATCGCGCCCGCGGGGATCCGCATGGTGCGGATCGACCGGATCACCGGCAAACGCGTGTTCGGCACCTTCCCGACCAGCGAAGATCCCAAATCATCGGTGATCTGGGAAGCGTTTCAGCCCGAAACCGAACCGCGCCGGTCGTTCCGCACCGACGATGTCGCGGCGGCCGAGCCGGACGGCGTCGGCGGACCGCCCAAACGTCCGAGTCCGGTGCGACCCAAGCCAACCCAGCCCAAGCCGCCGCCCGACGATTTCTTGCAAAGGCAGGGCGGGATTTACTAGGGCCGCACGACGCCCTGTTTGAAAGCCATCATCATGCGCGCTGAAGCGCAAACGCATATCGACCAGATCACTGCCGCCACCCAGCTGCTCCGCCGGTTCCTCGATTGGGACAAGGCGCACAAGCGGCTGGCCGAGCTCAATGGCATGGTCGAGGACCCGAGCCTGTGGAACGACCCCAAGGGCGCGCAGGACGTGATGCGCGAGCGGCGGCGGCTGGAAGAAGCGATCGGCGCGACCGCCAAGATCGAGACCGAACTGGCCGATACGGTCGAGCTGATCGAAATGGCCGAGGCCGAGGGCGATCATGGCCTGGTCGACGATGGCGTCAAAGCGCTGGCCGAACTCGCCGAGCGGGCCGAGCGTGACAAGGTCGCCGCGCTGCTCGCCGGGGAAGCCGACGCCAACAACAGCTATATCGAGATCAACGCCGGGGCGGGCGGGACCGAGTCCAACGACTGGGCCGGGATGCTGCAGCGGATGTATTCGCGCTGGGGCGAGCGCCACGGGATGAAGGTCGAGCTGATCGACCACCATGCCGGCGAGCAAGCCGGGATCAAGTCGGCGACATTGCTGATCAAGGGCGAGAATGCATACGGCAATCTCAAGGTCGAAGGCGGGGTGCATCGGCTGGTGCGGATTTCGCCGTTCGACAGCTCGGCGCGGCGCCACACCAGTTTTGCGTCGGTGTGGGTCTATCCCGAGGTCGACGACGATATCGACATCGAGGTCAACGAGAGCGAACTCAGGATCGACACCTATCGCGCGTCGGGCGCTGGCGGGCAGCACATCAACACCACCGACAGCGCGGTGCGGATCACCCACATCCCGACCAACATCGTCGTCCAGTGCCAGAACCAGCGCAGCCAGCACAAAAACAAGGCCGAGGCGATGAAGCAGCTCAAAGCGCGGTTGTACGAAGCCGAGCTCCAGAAGCGCGAGGCCGAGGCCGATGCCAGCGCCGCCAACAAGACCGACATCGGCTGGGGCCACCAGATCCGCAGCTACGTCCTCCAGCCCTACCAACTGGTCAAGGATCTGCGCACCGGGGTAATCTCCACCGCACCGGGCGATGTGCTCGACGGCGATCTCGACCGGTTCATGGCGGCGGCACTGTCGCAGCGGGTGACCGGCGAAAAGGTCGAGGTCGAGGATGTCGACTAAGGCGCTTGCGTTGGTGTTGCTGGCGCTCACTGGCTGCACGGCCGGCGTGCCGCAATCGACCTTTCCCAAGGCTAACCGCGATGTCGCGTCGATCGTCAGCGACAGCTTTTCGACCGAGGACGCGCGCGACCGGCTGGGCGAGGCCGAGGCGGTAATTGCATTCGCCGGGATCAAGCCCGGGATGTCGGTCGCCGACATCGGCGCTGGAGAAGGCTATTATACGGTGCGCCTGTCGCGCTCGGTCGGCGCCAAAGGGCGGGTGCTGGCGGAGGATATCATCCCCGAAGTGCGCGACCGGCTGGCGATCCGCGTCCAGCGCGAGGGGCTCGACAATGTCGCTGTGCGGCTGGGCCTGCCCGACGATCCCAAGCTTCCCGCGCCGAGCTTCGACCGGATCTTCCTGGTTCATATGTACCATGAGGTGGAGCAGCCTTATGCCTTCATGTGGCATTTGCGCGATGGACTGAAGCCGGGCGGGCTGGTGGTGGTGGTCGATGCACGTCGCCCGGTGCGCAAGCACGGCATGCCGCCGGCGCTGCTGCAATGCGAATTTGCAAGCATCGGCCTGACCAAGTTGCGCGAGGCCTCGCTCGACGGCACCGACAGCTACATGACGCTATATGAAGCGACCAAGCCGCGACCGGAGCCGGGGGCGATCAAGCCCTGCGCGATGAGCGGCTGAGCGGGTTAGCGGTTAGCCTGGGCGGCGGAGGCCTAGAGCAACCCCATCTGGCGCATCGAGCGGCATTCCTCGCCAGCCATCACAATGTGGTCGAGCAATGCCAGGTCGATCGCCTCGGCAGCGAGGGCGAGGCGGCGGGTGAGGTGGCGGTCGTCGGCGCTCGGCGTTGGATCGCCGCTGGGGTGGTTATGCGCCAGGATGATGCCCGCGCTGCCGTGCGTGGCGGCGTCCCTGATCACATCGCGGAGTGAGAGGGCGGCACCACCCTCGTCGCCGTCGTGGCGGGCGAGATGGATGCACCTCGCCTGGTCGTCGACATGGGCGACCCACAGATGTTCTTTGTCGGGACCGGCCTCGGCAAGGCAAGTGGCGAAGAAACGCCGGGCCGCCTCGAGCCCGTTCAGTTGCAGCGGTGATTCGGCACGCTGATGGTACATCGCCGATGGTTAGATCAGACGGCGCGGCCAAGCGACGCGAACCGTGTCCGCGGTGGACCGGCATTTCATCCGATTTCGATCTAACCGCCCACCCCCTTGTCCCGCCAGCGGGTGCGGCTAGGGTGCGGCGATGCGCCAATATCTCGACCTGATGCAGCAGATTCTCGACCACGGTGTCGAGCAGATGGACCGCACCGGCACCGGCACGCGGTCGCTGTTCGGGGCGCAGATGCGGTTCGACCTGGCCGACGGCTTTCCGCTGCTGACGACCAAGAAACTCCACCTCCGATCGATCATCGTCGAATTATTGTGGTTCCTTCGCGGCGACACCAACATCGGCTGGCTCAAGGAGCGCAAGGTCGGGATCTGGGACGAATGGGCCGACGAGCATGGCGATCTCGGCCCGGTGTACGGCAAGCAGTGGCGCGACTGGGAAGCGGCCGACGGGCGGCACATCGACCAGATCGCCGGGCTGGTCGAGCTGATCCGCCGCGACCCCGCCAGCCGCCGCCAGATCGTCACCGCCTGGAACCCCGGCGAGCTCGCCCAGATGGCGCTCGCCCCGTGCCATTGCCTGTTCCAGACCCAGGTCGCCGCAGGCCGGCTCAATCTCCAGCTCTACCAGCGCAGCGCCGACTTCTTCCTCGGCGTGCCGTTCAACATCGCCTCCTACGCCTTGCTGACCCACATGCTGGCGCGCGAGTGCGGGCTCGAGCCCGGGGTGTTCGTGTGGACCGGCGGCGACGTCCATCTCTATTCGAACCATCTCGACCAGGCGGCGCTGCAATTATCGCGCGATCCGCGGCCGTTGCCCAAGCTCAGCCTCAAGGATCGCGGTCAGGATTTGTTCGGCTACGAGGCGGAGGACTTCGCCTTCGAAGGCTATGACCCCCACCCGCATATCGCCGCCGCCGTCGCAGTTTAGGAGATTTGGCGCCATTTAGGGCAATCTGGCGCGGTTATGGTTGACGAACCGTCGCGGTTGATGAACATTTCGGCGGCGTGATGGCACCGATGCCAGTGTGTTGCGTTCCATTCCTATCCAACAGGAGAACATCATGATCCAGAAACTCACCACCATCGCCATTATCGGCAGCGCGCTCGCACTCGCGGCCTGCAACACCGTCCGCGGC
>ENA-OFCX01000419-OFCX01000419.1-metagenomes-genome-assembly--contig:-NODE-419-length-22476-cov-5.535569_pt1 | contig 22476 bp, 20 predicted proteins | sample MGYA00153384_OFCX01 | MGnify analysis MGYA00153384
GCTCACCGTCTGGGATATCGAGGACATGGAGTTTTTCGCGTGGAATTCCAATTTCTCCGTAAAATGTGAGACGTGTTTCTAGCCACTCCTCAGTGAGGCGTAGGCCGTCGCTTGGGTGGCAAAAATATTCGATTTCCATTTGCTCAAACTCGCGCGAGCGGAAAATGAAATTGCGCGGGTTGATTTCATTGCGAAACGACTTGCCGCACTGCGCGATGCCAAAGGGAAGTTTGATTCGGTTAGAATCTAACACGTTTTTGTACTGGCAGAAAATCGACTGCGCCGTCTCCGGGCGGAGGTAAGCGATTTGGTCGCCTGTCGCACCGAAGTTTGTCTGAAGCATGAGATTAAACTCACGCGGCTCAGTGAGCTCGCACTTCGGGGATTTCCCTGGGCTGACACTTGGCTTTTCTTTGCACTCGGAGCTATCGATATTATCCGCACGGAAGCGGCCTTTGCAGGTTTTACAATCCACCATCGGATCGCTAAATCCACCGACATGACCGGAAGAGACTAACACTTGTTCCATCGTCAGAATCGCACCGTCCATGCCGAGGACATCGTCGCGTTCTTGCACGGTTTTACGCCACCAGTAGTCCTTTAAATTTCGCTTCAGCTCGGCGCCGAGTGGGCCGTAGTCCCAGCAACCATTAAGTCCACCGTAGAGCTCACCGGCTTGGAAAATGAAGCCGCGACGTTTGCACAATGAGACGATTTTTTCCATGCGGGCGGGATCGGTGACGTCTTTGTTTGCCATAGTGAATGAGGTTAAGGCGCGACGACACAGACAGTGCGCAAGCACGGCAAGGAGGAGCAACAACGTGTCGTATCGAATTGGAAGTGGAAGTGGAATTAGGCGTGCTGTTGCAAACCCAACAAACTAAGCTGCTGCTGCAACTGCACACACGCGGGTGTGACGCGAAGGCCCGGGTGAATGGCATTGAGCAGCCGCTCGACATCCAAGCCGCGCGAGTGAGCGCCGGTCATCACCCGCTGCGCCGCAACCGAGTGCTGGTTCTCCAGCGCGCTTTGCAACAGCTGTTGAGTGGCAAGCGTTACCCTTCCGCGATAGTGCGCGGCGCGACCCACCGCCCAATCGTCCTCGATACCAAACAGACAATCGCCACGATAGAGATCAAATAGCCGCGTGATGTAGATCAGGCGCAGCGCTTCGGTTGCCGTGCTTGCCACTGTTTCAGACAGCAATTGAAGGTGCGTTTCTAGCGCAGCCGCATCGCTCCACACCTGTGTTGCGTCCAAATGCAGCCAGCCATCACTGCGCATAAACAGGTCTGCATTCGCGTTCATTTTGCGTAACCGCAGCAGGGTTACGCTCAACGAATTTTCAGCCTGATCGCCGTCTTGGGCGGGCCATAATGCTTCAGCCGCATGCGCAACAGTCACGCCTTGCCTGCCGTGCGCGGCGATCAGTTTGAGCAGACTCAGTTGACGATTCGATGCTTTGCTTGCCGCGCGTCCTTCCTCGATTAATCCTTGCGCACGAAAACCGCCGAATGTGCGCAGGCTGAGCGCCCATGGCCAATTTTCGTCCGCCCATGCGGGCGGTGGTGTCGGAAACCTGGCAAGCGCGGCGAGGACAAACTCGACTTCGATGTTCTCCCGAAGCGCAAGCGCGCAAATGGTCCCGCGAGCGTGCAGTGCAACAGCAAAAAAATTACCCCGACCCTCCTTGCGCATGGCGGCGAGCCCCACACACAGGTTGTCTCGCAACACGCTCAATGACGCGGCATCATCGCGATCCAAAAGCATGATCTGCGCGAGTGCGGCCAACCCACGGTAGACGCCAGCGTGCGCGCTGTGCGCGTCGCGCAAGCAGGCGTTATAGGCAGCTGCCGCCAGGTCGTAGCGTTGCGTCACCAGATGCGCTCGCGCCTCCGCCATACGATAAATCGTAGCAAGCGCAGGGGGGCAATCCGCGACCACTAAATCCCGCGAAATGTGGGTACCGTGCAGGTGCATCCGATCCGCATCCCCGCCCCGGCCAACGATCAGGGTCGCTACGCTGTTGTAGATGACGCGCTCCATAGGTCGATTGGCATGCAGCGCGGCGAGCATGCCACGCAGCGCGCGCTCTGCCGCCACCATGTCTTGCGTCAGGATGTATTTCTCAGCGGTTAATCGCGAATGGCGAAACTGCAATAATGGCACAGGCCAGGCCAGCATGAACACGTCCAACGCCTGCAACGCCTCGGTAAAACGCGAATGGTCGCTGAACAGCAGATGCTGTGCCCACGATGCGAGCCAAGCGCCACGAACGTAGTGCCCGCCTTGCGAATCGTCCGCGCCATTTGACGCGATGGCGCAACTATCAATCGCCAGCATCCGTGCGTGCAACGCCTGCGCGCCCGCCGCGTTGCGCGACATTTGCAACCACGGCAGAGCGGTGGCTGCAGCCAAATAAACCTGAACTGGATCGGCATCGCTTTGGATCAGCGATTCCATGCGATGCCCCAGAGGTGCCAACACCTCAAGCGCATCGCCGCGCAATAAACCCGCCGCCAGCGCTCCGCTGAGCAGGGTCAACTGGGGCACGCCTTCAGTACGTTCACCCAGCCGCACTTGCGCCGCCTCGAAGCGCTCAATCCACATCCGCCAGCCGTTAAACCGCGTCCAGTGAAACAGCATGAAGGTGAGCGCGTTGGCCGAGAGCGCGAGTTGAGATTCAACATCGTTGATGCCAATCGCGTGATTCAGCGATGCGTCAAACCGCTCCAGCGCATCAATCGGCGAGCTGCACACGATGTCGCGCGCAATTTCCATCCAGGGCAGTTTGTCCGCTTGCGGGGCGATGACTGACGACATGTCAACAGCAATTTTCATGAGGTATGAGTGCATTATCGCGTGTTGTAATCCAGTTGTACATTGCGCGCCTTTAACGTGTGGATAGTTTTATAAAAGTCACCACACCTTAAGGATGCAATCATGCTAAGGCTCACGCCAAGACTCACCCACGCTTATGCGCTTTTCGCCGCAATACTTCTCATGGCGTTTTCAGCGCTTACCTTTCCTGCTGCAGCAGCCAACATTTTTGCGCCGCCCGTTTTGCAGCCAGCAAACATCGGTGGCGGCGTCGGCACGCCTTATGCCGCCGTTGCGGCTGACTTTAACAACGATGGCTATCCAGATTTGGCTATCGTCAAAAACAACAATAACGGCTCGGGCAGTCTGGCGATTTACACGCGGAACGCGATTGGCACGCTGACCCTGGCGCACGACTACGGTGTTTTTAATCTGGTAAATCCGCGCGAGGTGGTCGCGGCTGATGTCAATGGCGATGGAAAAATCGATCTCATCGTGACCGACGACGGGGGCATCTCGATATTGCTTGGCACCGGTGACCCAACGGCGAGCTTTGTCGCTGCCATCCCGCAACGCCCGTATTTGCCCGATTTGGTCACGGCATTCGGTAGCACTATCGTTGCCGACTTGAACCATGACGGCAAGCCTGATCTGCTCACGCTGGTGAGCAACGGGCCAACGGTCTATCTCGAAGTTTTGTTGGGCATTGGCGGCGGCAAGTTTGAGTTTGCTTTCCAGTTCGATGTGGGCAACGTCGACAGTATGTCGCTGGCGAAAGTCGACAGCGATAACGAGCCCGACCTGATCCTCAACGACAGGGGAACGGACAAGCTTTTCTTTATGAAGGGCTTTGGCGGTGGCTTCTTTTTGCCATCAACCATGGTTGTCGACTACAAGAGCACGGTGTGGGTATTGCACGACTTGCGAACCATCGATCTGGATAGCGACGGCAAGATAGACGTGGTGATGTCAACCCATATCGGCGCTGACGTGTGGCTTGCCAAAGGCAATGGCGACGGCACTTTCCAGGCGCCCACATTAATTGTCGCCTCGGGCGTATCGAAGTGTTGCAACCGGGACATGGGGCAAATGGTGATTGCTGACGTTAACGGAGACGGACGCCTGGACATCGTGGTGGACGGCTATGTGGCACTTCAGCAGGCCAACCACACTTTCGTTATCAACGAACACATCGGCTACTCGGAAACGCGCATGCTCACCGCCATCAATTTAAACAACGACGGTCGCGCCGACATCATTACCAAGGGCTCTGTTCCATTCGATACCAACATCGCTATTTTTAAAACTATCGCGGGGGTCGCTACTAATGCGAGCACCACGGGCAGCCCGCAAAGCACGGTGTTCAGCACGGCGTTTGCCAATCCGCTGACGGTAACCGTCAAAGACGCGAGTAATATTGCCGTGCCCAATGTGCAGGTCAGTTTCTCGGTGCCGTTTGGTGTCGCCGTCGCGAGCGCCACAGGGTTTACCGCGGCGACCAACGCGCAAGGAAAAGTGAGCTACACGCCAACGGCCAACGGGGTGCTCGGTTGTTATCAGATCACCGCCACCATCACTGGCATCGTTAAAACCGAAACGTTCGACATGTGTAACACCGGTGCGAACACGTTGACCGTGACGGCCGCCAGCAACAATCAAAACACGCTGATCAGCACGGCATTCGGCACCGCACTCCAAGTGAAATTGACTGATCCGTCAAACGTGCCAAAAGTCGGCGTGACCGTTACCTTCAGCGGACCCAACTCCGGCGCGCGGGCCACGTTGTCATCGGCCACTGCCGTTACCAATGCCTCCGGATTTGCGTCGGTTACAGCGACCTCAAACGGCACCGCCGGTAGCTATAAAGTTTTGGCCACTGCCCCCGGCGCGACGCCTGCGGCGATTTCGCTTGGCAACACAGCTCCCGCGGGTGCTGCGGCCCTGATCTATGTTGCGTCCTCCACGCCGGAACACAGCGACGTGACCAAACCGTTCACGTCCCCCATCACAATTCATGTGCAGGACTTCTTCGCGAACCCGGTAGCCGGTGCCACGGTCGTCTTCAAAATTGTGCCTGATGCGGTCACTGGCGCAAGCGCAACCTTCTCCTCGTTAACAGCGGTCAGCAACATTACGGGTGACGCGCAAGTAAACGCTACAGCGAATGGCTTTATCGGTCAATACGCAGTGACGGCCTCTCTGCTTAATAACTCCCTCGCCAGTCCGAGGACATTTTTGCTGCGAAACATTGCAGATTTGCCACGTTTTATGACGCTTCCCAGCGGCACACCGCAATCAACCCTGGTCAACACCCCATTTGCGCAGAAACTACGAGTGAAAGTCACCAACACCGCCGGTGAAGTGACACCGCAAGTTCGCGTCTATTTCTTAAGCAATGGCGGCGCAACGCTTGCGCCGTCAAGCGCATTGGCAGACGCCACCGGGTTCGCTGAGACGACCGCGACGGCAGACAGCAGCGCGGGTTCGTATCAGGTCGAAGCCATCGTGTACGACACCTCGAGTGAAATGCCTATTACGCAGCTGTTTGACCTGACCAACGTCGCTGCAGTGCCCGGATTTGTTTTGACCGTGACCAAGAGCGGCACCGGCAGCGGCAGCGTCGCAGGCACCGGCATCAGCTGCGGCGCAGATTGCAGCGAAACGCTCGCGCAAAATACTGTCGTGGTGTTGACCGCTGCACCCGTCGCGGGATCAACGTTTGCCGGCTGGACAGGCGCAGGATGCAGCGGCACTGGCACATGCAATGTGACGATGAGCGCCTCGCAAACGGTGAATGCGCAGTTCGACGTCGTCGTAGTGCCAACGTTTTTGTTGACAGTAACCAGGTCCGGCGCAGGCACGGGCACCGTAACCGGCACCGGCATCACCTGCGGCGTTGACTGCACCGAAACCCTCGCGCAAAACACCGTGGTTGTATTGACCGCGGGGGCTACGGTGGGATCGACGTTTGCGGGCTGGACGGGCGCAGGATGCAGCGGCAGCGGCACATGCAGTGTCACGATGAGCGCCGCTCAAACAGTGAATGCGCAGTTCGATGCGCTCCCTCCACCTGTGATCGCCGCCACGCCCGTGCCGACGTTGCATCCAGCGCTGCTCGCTGTTCTAACCTTGCTGATGGCAGGCGCGATGCTGCTGACCACAGCGCGGCGTTGGCGCTAACGAATCGACGCGCAAGGCACCGTGACGTCTGCAACCACAGCCAACACGCCATCGGTTAAACGGAGCGCGCCATTGGCGGGCGTCTCCGGCCGATGGGCCGCGGCCAGTGCAATGGACTGCCCGCGGAAGTTTCACACCGCCACACTGTTGCCAAGCGGCGCTGTTCTGGTGGTGGGTGGTACCTCGGTCAGGGGTGATTTGGCAAGCGTTGAGCTGTTTGACGCCACTATGAATCGTTGGCTCGGCGCATGTCCGCTTGATACTGCACGCTCCCACCACAGCGCGACGCTGCTTGGCAACGGCTGCGTGCTGGTGGCGGGCGGTTTCAGCGGCAAGGCGCAGCGCACAGCCGAGCTGTATGACCCGATTGCTGACCGTTGGTGGGCGGCCGATTCCATGGCAACGGCGCAAGGTCTGCACTGCGCAACGCTGTTAGACGATGGCCGAGTGCTGGTGACCGGCGGCTGCGACCTCGAAACGAATAGCACGTCCGGCGGTGCAGATATCTACGACCCTGCGGCCAACCTCTGGCGCCATACACGCGCGCCGGCCAGCGGGCGCGACTACCGGACGGCATCGTTACTCAAAGACCGTAGCGTCATGCTGGTGGGGGGCGCAGGTCGATTTGGATCAGTTGCCGCCGTCGAACTGTTTGATCGCGCGTGGAACAGCTGGCGCGACGGCCCACCGCTGCAAGCGAGGCGATTGCGGCACACGGCAACCGTAATGTCCGATGGTCGGGTTTTGGTGGCGGCGGGCGACGACGGTTCCAGCAATTACGTGCCAAGCGCCGAACTGTATGATCCGGTCACGCACCGATGGAATGCAGCGGGCAGTCTGTCATCCGCGCGCGAATATTGCACCGCCACACTGCTGCCCCATGACCGCGTTCTGATCGTAGGTGGCGACGGCTCAGCCGGTCGGTTAGCCAGCGCAGAGCTTTACGACGCGGAGATCAATGCGTGGCGATGCGCCGGGAGCATGGTCGAAGCTCGGTATCTGCACACCGCCACACGGCTACATGACGGCCGCGTGCTCGTGGCCGGTGGCGTCGGGACGCACGGCGCGCTTAAGTCCGTGGAGCAATTCTGTCTGACGGCAACGCAGTAGCGCAAAACCGAAAGTGCCGTTAGGGACCTGCGACACACGTCGGTCGCGTAGGATGAAAAAAATGATGCCGGACCCTGTCCATCAGTCACTCAACACGTTAAAGATCGCATCGAGCAACGGAACGATTTTTTATTGATAACTTTGAGCGGAAAGCCACGTTTACGTTGGGCCTGTTGGTGTTTTGATAAAAAGTCGACTATAAGCGTAAAAACGATTCAAGCCCATATAGAACGTGGCTTGTAAGCCTAGAGTTGTAAACAGAGCAACCGATTCACAACGCTCAACTGCGATCTCGGTTGGCAAGTCGCACATCCTGCGAAACAACAATCAAATCGCAACTTTGTAATCCAGATGTACGTGTTACGTCGATATCGTCTCGTCATCGACAGTCCATGCCATTCACCATGCCTACTGATGCTTCGTCTCGCCTGATTGCCGCCGCGTTGCTAAGCCTCGCCGCCGTAGTCGCCATCTATTTTTCACACGCTGCACAGGCGCGATCTTTGCGCGTTCCCGACACCGTCGAGACATTCGGCGCTTTCGAATTGGTGACGCGTGGCAACGCGCTGGCTGGGACGGATTATGCGTTGCGTTATCGCGGTGCGCCGTTCGAGTTCGTGGGCAAGTCCGGCATGTTTGGCGACAAAGCCGCCCGCTACAAAACGTTCAATGCGATGTTTACCTTTGCGGCTGGGACGCCCGCAATTTTGGTGAATGTGGGTGATCCGACTAACGCCAGTTTTTCCTACCTGTTGCGCGATGATGCGCTTTCCCTTGACGGCGTTTTCTTGAAAACGACTTCATGAACAGAAAGCTACAAATCCTCGGCACCATGCATCTGATTCTTGGTGGCGGCGGCATGCTTGCCTGCATGGCGGCCTATCTGTACTGGATCAAACTTGCAAGTGATGCGCACAGTCTCAGAACGGCACACACGCTGGGGCAAATAATGTTTATGTTGTCGATGTTTATATTGCTGCCGAGCTTCGTGTGCGGCATCGGTCTGGTCCTCAATAAATCATGGGGACGCGTGGTTGCGACAGGTTGGTCGATATTGCTGCTGTTGGGGATCCCCATTGGAACGCTGCTGGGTGGTTATGGACTGTGGGTGTTACTTAAGCGAACACCGTCGTCGGCTTACCCCGCGGGCTCGCAGCCGTCGTCTCGTCCGCACCATCCGCATGACTTTAAGCCACGACCCACATCCTCGCTCATCGACGAACCGCACCCGCTTTCAGGACGCGCAGGATTGTTGTTGGTCATGCTCGTGGTCGGTGCGAGCATGGTGGTCTTGTTGCGCGCGGGCTTCTGGTTCGCCGGACAGCGACCGCCCGCAGAGATCAATGATCCGTTTCGCATTACCGCGCTGCTGTTGCTCGGCTTCATCGTCGCGTTCATCGTCGTTGCCGTACGTGGTTGGCGTAAACGACCCACCACAACGCAAAACATCCATGCGGCCTCCGACCAACAGCCCGCTGCGCATAAATCCAGCCCTCTGGTAAATCAGGATGCAATCTGCCTCCACTTGCAACCGATTGAGAGCGTGATGCGGGGCTTTAACATCAATATCGCTCAACAAGCAGGTCGCGACGCGCGAGCCAACTGCCAGGTAGATCTCGTCGAGCTTGGGCTGGTCTTCAGTCCAACCATCGAATCTCTCTACGTTGAGCGCCACGATATTGACCGTTCGTGCCATGACCCAAAAACGGCCCTCTTCTGGTGCGCCGCCTGCAACTCAAGCTTGTGGGTGGTGCATGCCGATGCAGCCACTGAAAAGACACCCTGGTTCCCAGAAAACGCTTCGTATGCGAGCAGCAACGCCGTCATCAGCACATCGTAGAAGAACCTTTCGGCATCGCACCCCGGTTCGCCTGCAACAAATTGGCATGCTGCTGCAATTGCGCCCACGGGGGGGGTTGCGCGTTGACGCGCTTCGACCCTGCAGCATCGGTGTTTTACAGGCCGCAAATCTTCCGCGACGTCGACAGCGGCACACAGCAACACTGCGAGCAAACGGCCATGTGTTGATCGCAGCGAGCGATGACAACAGCAGCGATTACCTAACCGATACGGTTTGCTTCGACCCAGTCGTCAACGCATGGCGTCGCGTGGGCCAACTAAGCGCAGGGCGCGAATATTGCACCGCGACGCTGCTTGCACATGGCGGCACGCTGCTCGCGGGCGGGGACGGCTCGGGCGGGCACTTGACCAGCAGCGGCGATGCTCGAGGCACGCTACCTGCATTCGGCAACGCGTTTAGCGGATGGCCGGGTGCTGGTTGCCGGGGGCGCGGGGCAGCATGCGGCGCTGGCAAGCGCCGAAATCTTTTCGTTGACCGCGTAGGCGGGCACCACGCAGCCTGCCTACATCAGCCGACAGCCCGTCACCCAGTTTCGGCACACCGCTGATTTGCCCTCCAGTCCGCGTTTGGCGTCTTCAGCTTCGGTGTGACCACGACTCGCCGCGGCGCTGTACCAACGTAGCGCTGCTACGCGGTCTTCCGCCACACCAATGCCCCAATGGTAAAAGCGACCCAAGTAGAACTGCGCGCCCAGATTGCCAGCGCTGGCCGCCCGCTGGCACCACGCAAATGCCTGCTCGCGCTCGAACCCGCGCACCTCCTAATCGATGCTGCCGCCAAAGGCAACGCAAATGTGTGCGATGGCGATCGCTTCGCCCTTTTCGGCGTAAGGGCGCAACGCTTTGCGCGCTAATTGAGGCCGCGATTGCACATCGTTGATCGCTGCGTGCAGAGCTGGATCCGAGGCAACACAGCCCGCGAGTATCGATGCCAATGCGACCCACAAGCGTTTCAGTTTGAGATTCAAGGCACCCTACTTTGGCTGTTAATTTCAATTCGGGATTAGGTTAAGCGCGGCGCGCATACAACTAAATTTCATGCGCAACAAAATATCAACTACCGCTTTTAACGCAGCATTGCGATGAAATGACCTATCTATATGGGTTGAAGGTTCATATCTCACAAAGTCGACAAACACTATTTATGACAACTAACCCAATATGAGCGGTCGTTCCAACAGAAAGTTGTTTAAGGCGCTTTTTTTAAGGCGGCTTTTGTAATCCAGTTGTAAGTCCACCGGATTTATCGTTTCGGCATTGGGTGATTCGCGCCTTGGCAATGTTTGACTGCCTGATGCGTGCGCCTAAAAACGTCCCGCTCAGTATTCAACCACCACAACTTTTATCCATGAAAATTTCAATTCAGGTCCGATGCATCGTGCGTCGCATCTGCCTGCTGGGACTGGCAAACGTTGTAATTTCCCAAGCGTTGTGGGCCGCCACCATTACGGTCAACTCGGTGGCCGACACCGCAGCTAACGACGGCGTCTGCACGCTACGCGAAGCGATCATTGCGGCCAACACCAACATGGCCTCTGGTGCTTCCGCGGGTGAGTGCGCGGCGGGCGCGGCAGCGGGTGTCGATGACATCGTGTTCAACATTCCGGCTGCGGGGGTCAAGCTCATCACGCCCGCCACCCAGTTGCCGCAGATCACCACACCGGTTCACATTAAGGGCTACACGCAGCCCGGTGCCAGCGCGAACGGCAACGGCGCGAGCCTTGGCAGCAATGCGCTGATCCTGATTGAAATTGACAACGGCTTGGTGACGAACGACTACACCCTGTACCTCAATGGTGCAGGCGCGTCCGGCTCGACCATCGAAGGCCTGGCATTAAGTCGCAGCGCCAACGCCGCCTGCTGCGCGAACATCGGCATTTTTGTCCAATCCGCTGACAACGTGTGGGTGCGCGGCAATTTTTTTGGAACGGACGCCACAGGCAATACGGTCAAGACACTGCAGAGTAGCGGCGTTTGGTTCCAGGGCGCGTTGACGGGAGCCATCGTCGGATCGAACGCCACCACGCTCACGCCTGCTTACCGCAATGTGTTTTCGTCCGCGCAAAGCGCGATGGTATTTTCCACTTCGGGCGGCTCTAATAGCAACGTCACTATTCGCGGCAACCTCATCGGTACCAACAAAACGGGCCTTGCCAAAATCGCGGGCGGGTTTATGGATCATGGGCTTTTCCTCAACGATCTGAGCGCCGCAACGCTCGTCTCTGACAACGTGATTTCAGGCAGCCTTTCCGCCATGCTAATCCGCCGCAGCAACGGACTGATCATTGAAAACAACTTGATTGGCGTGGGCACAGACGGCACCACGGCGATTGCCAATTCCAGCGGTATTTTTGTAACTGACAACAGCAATGTGAGTGGCGCGGCGGCCTTCGACATCACCATTCGCAACAACGTGATTGCCAACACCACGGGGACCGGTGTGGTAGTTCACCGCAGCACTAACGTGACCAATACGGTCGTCGGAATCGCCATTTCAAAAAACATCATTCGCAACAGCACCGGGCTGCCGATTGATCTGTACAACGGTGTGGCCAGCGACGGCGTGACCGCCAACGACGCAAAGGATGTCGACACCGGTGCCAACAATTTACAAAACTATCCGGTGCTCGCCACCGCAAACGGTAACGGCGTGACGGCGGCCACGCCGTACACCTTCAACAGCGAACCGAACCAAAACTTCGTACTCGAATTTTTCCGCGCAGCATCGTGCAACGCCAGCGGCCACGGCGGAGCCGAGGTGTATCTTGGCACCGTTAACGTCACCACCGATGCGTCAGGCAACGCAGCGGGCACCGCGAGTTTTGCCTCAGCGCTCACTACTGGATTCATCAGCGCAACGGCCACGCATGCAGTCAACGGCACGTCCGAGTTTTCGACCTGCGTCACACTCAACGTACCGGTCGTCAACGTGCTGTTGACCGTCAATAAAACTGGCACTGGAGCCGGCACGGTGACCGGCACCGGTATCGCATGCGGTCTGGATTGCAGTGAATCCGTTGCGCCCAATACGGTCGTTACCCTGACGGCCGCTGCAACGGCGGGCTCTACCTTTGTTGGCTGGAGCGGCGGCGGATGCAGCGGCACCGCAGCATGCAATGTGACGGTGAGCGCGGCCACCACGGTGAGCGCGCAGTTTGATGCGGCAGCTATTCCGTCGCCAGTCGTTGCGGTGCCTTCGCTGCATGCCGCTCTGCTCGTGCTGTTGGCATTACTGACCGGCCTCTTACCGCTGTCCATGACGCGCAGCAAGCGCTAAAAATTTTGGGCGCACTCACGCGGCACCCCACCTCGTAACACGTAAAGGAACCTTTGAAACACACTTTCACCGTGCGCTTGCTCGCACTCACACTCGGATTTTTTGTCATGAACGCAAATACACTTGCACAATCAACTAATAACGCGCTCGCAAGCGCGGTGGTTGAAGAAGTTCTGAATCAAAGCCTCACACAGAAGAAAGGCGTGGCGATTTATGTCGGCGGTCAGGTCATCAACGCGATTTTTGTGAAACGCATCGATGCCAACACCATCGAAGTCAAGAACCAGACGTTTGGTCGCATCATCATCCGCATGGATCGCGTTGATGCGATTGCTATTTCCTGAACGATATTGGCAGCACCAGCCATGGTCGCAACTCACTGCATGGTTGACACAGGATAGCGCCCACGCGCACTCCTGCAACCCGTCGAGCAACTCACATCAACTGACAGCCGCACCCGATTTCGGCACACCGCAGACGGTTCTTTGTGTCTGATGCCTCACGCCTTCCTGACAACCAGCAACGAGCGCGCTCATGTGCTCTACCGACGCGGACGCGTTGGCGAGCTGGAAAAGGGCGGTGGTACGTCCGTTGTCGCGCTATCGATAGCTAATCGAAAGCCGAGTCAATGTGCCATAGCGCGAGCGTAGCGCTGCGACTATTTCTATCCACTCAACTTGAAGAAGAAGCAACATGAACACCGTTAAGCCACGACTACTGTCACTTGGCCTAATCATCATCTCAATCGGACTGATGTACGTCAACTGGCACGATTTGTTGCACGCACACAAATACTCCATGAAGCTCGCCGCGTTTGCGCCGCTGTGCGGTGTCGGTGGGCTCTTCCTGATGATTTGTCCGGAGATGGCTGGCAAACCCACTACCAGCAAGGACAAGACCATCGTGATCGTCGTTTTCGTAATCGGGCTGGGCGCGGGCTTGGTGAACTGGTATCTGATGGACGCAGGGTTTTTCGTACGTTGATACGTGTTAACGCTTTTGAATGCTGGCGGTGGACGACATCGATAGTACGCGGCCATGAACTATGACTGATTATTCCTCATTTTTTTGTCGCTGAGATACGCTACAGTCTTGCTACATCGCAGTCTGTTTCATGTCGCGTTGCGCGCCGATTCCGGTGTTGTAAATCCGCGCCAGTCGATACGCGGAACCGGCGTGGCTCCGTGCCGCTGCGACGGTGCAAGCAGCGACTGCAGCCTTTGCGTCGGGCAGCTTGTAGCAAGGTGCTTCGCCTACTCAGTACCCGTCAATAACGTGAGCGGTGTGTGTCGCAGACAGCGTTAATAACATCGGTTCAAACACCAGCACGCATCGTAAGCTATTCATAAACAAATCCTGTCTGACGAGGGAAGCGATTAGCGATTGAGCTGCGATTGCACACGAAGCAGCGAAGCCGCTGGCTCACGGTTTTCTTTCTTCGCGTCTTCTATAGCCGTGGCAACGAAGCTCGCTGCGGTACGCAGGTCGTGTGCGCTGTAGGTGCGACTGACGTCCACGCCGCGCTCGATGAGGAGCGACAACAAATCCCAGCGCCGATCCAGACAGACCCACACCGAAAGGGGCGCGCCATGCAAGGTAGCGTTCACGTTAGCACCATGATCAATCAGCATTCGCAGTGATTCGACCGACATGTTGCCCGTGGCCGCGAACAGCAGTGAAGCGCCGGTGTTGCTCACCGCATTCGGATCAGCACCCGCGTCAAGCAGCGCCTTTACGACCGCTAAATCTGTCATGTTTAACGCGGATAGCAAGACCGGACTGACCTCAGCACCGGAGCCGGACACTCGGTTCGGTTTTGCGCCGAGTTTGAGCAGCGTTTGCACCAATTGAAGTCGCGTCTCTGAGGAGATGCTGGTGGCTTGCGGCCTGTTGGTATCGGTCGCTACCCAAAGCAAGGTAATGCCCGAATCGCCGACGGCATTGATATCGACGGAAGCGGCCAACTTTTGCACCAGCGGTACGTTGGCTTGTGCAACCGCGGTTGCCATCGCGCGCATCGCACGCCCCGAGAAATATCCTCGCCCCTGTACTCGTTGACTCGCCTGATAAGTGTTGTAGAAATCATCACCTTTTGCGATCGCGAGAATGATCGCGGGCGAGATGACGATGAGTAAAGCGACGCCACGCATCACCGCTGACGTAAAAAAGACGTGCAAAAGTAACGCGAGCAACCAGATTGCGCCGGGGATGAGCAGAAAGAAGACCAATCCCATGCTGCGACCGCCGTCGTGGTTGCCTTTGTTTCCGTCAGCAAGAAACATCACACAGACAACAACTAGCACAATGCCTTCGATAGCAGCGATGGTCCAAAACGCAATGTTCATTTTCGAGTTCAACATGTCTGGTTAATCACGGAGCGAACGCACGCCACGCCAGCCAGCTCGCAATCGCCGCAGACGCTAATGCAGGCAACCACAGCAAAAATTCAGACGGTGCTTTCGGCGCCATGACTGACCACGCCATGATTACCACCGAGACGTTGATGATGAGCAGCGTAACGGCAGCCCAGGGGCGCACGGTGGCGAACGCGCCGGCGAAAAACAGCGCGACCAGACACAGCAGCACGATCGGCAACACAACAAAGCCCGAGAACAACAGTTCAAAAAAGCCCGACAACCAGCCATGGCTTGCGCTTACACGACCTATGGTGTAGGCATACATGCCGATGGCAAGGCCGGGCAGTGCCAATAGTTCCGCCGCCATAAATGCAAAAGCGCATGCCGCGTTGGAGGCGGTCATGGGCGTGGTGGTGCTCATTACGACCGCACTCCACTCATCGCGCATTTCATAAAGATTTCCATCGTTTATTTGCATCTGTTTTTTGACAGCTCGCAGGTTAGACGACGCGGGTTTACAAGTGGATTACAGAATCGGCGTGGTGCACAATATTTGCTTGCCGCGCTTGTAATTCACCTGTAAGTCCGTCGCATCTAACCTTGCGTCATTCGAAAAACCATCAAGGATTACAAAATGAAGACCGCAGCAATGCTTGCGATCGCCGCTCTGTTGGCAGGGTTGGCGGTTCCACAATCACACGCACAGAATAAGGACGACGCGGGCGTTTTGCGTTTGCTCACCTGCCAGGATTCTTGGATGGAGTGGAAGGGGGACCCCATCGAGGAGCAAAAATTTGTGGACAGACACAAGGCGAACTTTACGCAAAACGAGAGCGATGGCAGCTTTGTGCCAATCAAGCCGATGTCCATTCTTGGGCACCGGATTGCACAGCTGTACCCGCAGAGCATCGGTATGGGTATCGGCTATTCCGTCATCGTCAACGCCAGTTTTGACGCGGCAAAAGCGAGCCTTGAAAAGCAGATGGACAAACGATTTACACGCTGTCAGGCCGCGAGCGAAGGCAAATCTTGCGAGCGCGAATTGTCAAAGCTTAAAACGGTGATGCTGATGGAAGGCAGTCGCGGCAAAGACGCAAAGACTTTGTTTGGGTGTTACTACCTTTACGAGCAATAGCGCATGGCGTATCGGCGGTAGAAGGCGCGAAATCTTGGCCTCGTACAAACCCGACCACGGCTTTCGCAGCGCTTTACCGTTAGCGCCAGTAACGACAACGGCGCGAACCTCATCCTGCAGGCAGGAGGCAGTTCACGCCGCTATTGGCAACTATTGGTTCGTGAACTAAACCAGCTTCAACGTCACATCCATATTACCGCGCGTTGCGTTCGAGTACGGGCACACTATGTGCGCCTTGTCGACGAGACCTTGCGCTACTTCGCGATCCAAGCCAGGGATGTCAACAGTCAGCGTGACTTCAATACCAAAGCCGGTTGGGATTGGGCCGATGCCGACGTTGCCTGTGATGGTGGTGGTTGCAGGTAAAGCCACTTTGGCGGCACCGGCGACGTATTTCAGTGCGCCGGGGAAGCAGGCGCTGTAACCGGCTGCGAATAGTTGCTCTGGATTGGTGCCCGGCAGGCCGTTGCCGCCGAGTTCTTTGGGCGTGGTGAGTTTGACGTCGAGGATGCCGTCGGACGAGCGGGCGGTGCCTTCGCGACCTCCGGTGGCTGCGGCTTCGGCGCAGTAAAGAACTTTTGTAATTGACATGGTGATTTCCTTAATCAACTGCCTGCCGTGTATTCGGCGGTGGGGGATAACACTGATGGCGCGGTCGCTGTCGCTGCATTTGCTTTAACGTTAGCGACCAGTTGATCGCGCAGAACTTTGAGTTCGCGGGTCAGGGATTCGAGCTGTGGCAACTCGCAGCCAGTGAGCTGCATCACGCACAGCGGCAGCGGTTAAAGAAATTTGTACGCTGCGTTCGTCGTGTGCGCTGCGATTGCGAGTAACGAGGCCCATCGCCTCCAGCCGCTTGGCCAATGGCGTCAGCGTGCCCGAGTCGAGACTGAGCCGTTCACCCAATTCACCCATGCCTTGCGGGCTGTGCTGCCACAGCGCGAGCATCACCACGTATCGCGGGTAGGTAAGGCCGAGCCGCGCCAGTAGCGGCTTGTACGCCTTAGTCATTACTAGGGATGCCGAGTAAAGCGCGAAGCAGAGCTGGCGGTCGAGATTGAGTAACGCGATGGCCGGGCTCATACTTTTCCGTCGTATTCAACACGTTGACGTCGGCGTGGGCGTGGGCGTGAACTTGCGACATCTGGATAAGCATATTGCACACAATTTAATTGTCAAAAATATTATTCGCAAAAACCAATGTGTGCGAGGTGAGCGTCGGCCTGAATACAATCTAGTCCCATGCAATTTCTACTTGAATACGCGCCGATCATTCTGTTTTTCGTCGCGTACAAATTAAAAGACATCTATGTGGCCACCGGCGTGGCCATTGCGGCCTCGGTACTGGTGATCGCCTACGCTTGGTTGGTGAGCAAAAAAGTGAGTACGATGCAATGGTTATCGCTCGGCGTGATCGTCATTTTTGGCGGAGCCACCCTGCTCTTGCATGACGAAACGTTCATCAAATGGAAGCCTTCAGCACTGTATGCCGCGTTCGGCCTGACGCTTTTGTTTGGCAAGTTGGTGCTGGGGCGGAACTGGATTCAAGTGGTGTTCAAGCAGGCGCAAATCGACGCGCCCGAGGCCATCTGGAGCAAGCTCACGTGGGCTTGGATCGCATTTTTTGCGTTTATGGCGGCGCTCAATGGTTATGTGGCGAGCAACTTTTCGCTCGATACGTGGGTCAATTTCAAGGTATGGTGGGCGATGGGCCTGTTTTTTGGCTTCACTATTGGCAACGTCGTCATGCTCGCCAAGTACATGAAAGAAACCGATCCGGAGGCGAAATGAGCACACTCGTTCAACTGCTGGAATCCCGCTTGGCCCCGCTGGCGGCCACGCTGATCGAAATCTCGGACGACTCGTCAAAACACGCTGGACACGCCGGAAACAACGGCGGCGGGCACTTATCGGCGAAAATAGTGTCAAGATCTTTTTCCGGTCTAAACACGATTGCCCGACACCGCGCGGTGTATGCATTGGTCGCAGACCTTATGCCACACACTATTCACGCGTTGTCGCTCACTGTCAAGACGCCCGAAGAACTCTAACCCCGACCTCAACCGTAACTGACCGAGACTTTTAGCGAGCCGCTAACGGTCGACTACTTATAAAACAGGAATTGAAGATGCAACTACGTAAATCATTCGCTGCGGCGTTACTGCTGTCATTGGCAGGCACCGCTGCTTTTGCGCAAGCCCCAGCCAAAAAAACACTGGCCCCGGCGGCGGCACCCGCAGCATCCGCTGCAAAGGGCGGTGATATCTCTGTACCGCAGGCGCAGCTCGACCTAATCGTGAAAGAGCGCGTGGCTCAGGGCCAGCCCGACACCCCGGAACTGCGCGCATTTCTGCGTGACGAATTGGTCAATCGCGAGATATTTATTCGTGCTGCCAAAGCCAAGGGCATTGATCGCGATCCAGCCATGAAAACCCAGATGCAGGTGGCGGCGGACTCCATATTGATTCGTCAGTACATCAACGACTACATGGGTGCCAACAGCGTCAGTGAGGACACGCTGAAGAAAGAATACGAAACAATTAAGGCCGGTTTGGGCGATAAAGAATATCGCGCTCGTCACATCCTGGTCGAGAAAAAGGAAGACGCGGAAGGCCTGATCAAGCAACTCCAAGCGGGCGCCAAGTTCGAAGAGTTGGCTAAAGCCAATTCGAAAGACCCAGGCTCAAAAGACAACGGCGGTGACCTCGATTGGGCGGTTCCATCGAACTACGTAAAACCGTTTTCTGATGCTTTGGTTGCGCTGCAAAAAGGCAAATACACAGCCACGCCAGTGCAAAGTCCATTTGGCTTTCACGTCATCCAGTTAGACGACACGCGTGACGCAAAAGCGCCGTCGTATGAAGAGGTCAAAGCGCAACTCACACAGCGCCTGCAAGGCCAAGTCGTTGAGAAACATCTGGCCGAGCTTCGCGCTAAAGCGGGCATCAAGTAAGCGATTTCCCGTAGTAGCTTTCGCTGCGCTGCAACAAAGCCACCTTAGCGTGGCTTTTTGTTTTTTTAAGGCCAACGGGACAGACAAGCGACAGAAGAATGAACCATAATCGCGGCGTCACTATTAAGGAGGAGAAATCACTTGAACGGGTTTTTGAAGAACAAGGACTTGCTGGCCGGATTGATGTTTGTCGCCATTGGCGCGGCATTCTGGTACGAAGCTGGCAACTATCAATTGGGCTCAGCCGCCCGAATGGGCCCGGGTTGGTTCCCCAAGGCGCTCGGAGCGATGCTGACCCTTCTGGGCGTGTTAATCGCCGCGTTGGGCGTTAAGAATCAGGCCAAATGGTCTGAAACTGTTGGCATCGGCTGGACGTGGAAACCCGTCATTATCCTAACCACCGCGGTGGTGCTGTTCGGCTTTGCGCTGCCCACACTCGGCATGATTGCGGCAATCATTCTGCTGACCGTCATCTCCGGCATTGCCGCCCACGACAAAGAGTACAAATCGTTGGCCATGATCACCGTCATCATGTGCATCTTCTGTGCTGCCGTATTCGTGTGGGGCTTAAAGCTCCAGATGAAACTCTTTCCGTGGAGCTAAGAAAACACCATGGATCTTCTTAGCAATCTATCGCTCGGCTTTGGCGTTGCGCTCACGTTCACCAACATCATGTATGCGCTCATCGGGTGCCTGCTTGGCACGCTGATCGGCGTGCTGCCCGGTATCGGGCCCGTCGCAACCATAGCAATGCTGCTGCCAACGACCTATGCGTTGCCACCCGTGTCGGCCCTCATCATGCTGGCCGGCATATATTACGGCGCGCAGTACGGCGGCTCAACCACCGCCATTTTGGTGAATCTACCGGGCGAATCCTCCTCAGTAGTGACCGCTCTCGACGGTTATCAAATGGCGCGACAAGGCCGAGCGGGTGCAGCACTCGGCATGGCCGCTATCGGGTCGTTCATCGCCGGCTCTTTCTCGACTTTGCTGGTAGCCGCCTTCGCGCCACCGCTTTCGGAAGCAGCCTTGAAGTTCGGTCCGGCTGACTACTTCTCGCTGATGGTGCTCGGCTTGATCGCAGCGGTTGTACTGGCGCATGGTTCGGTACTCAAAGCCATTGCAATGATCATCCTTGGGATTGCCATCGGTCTGGTCGGCACTGACGTGAACTCGGGCGTTGCGCGTTACAGCTTCGACATTCCAGAGTTGACGGATGGCATTGGCTTTGTCGGCATTGCGATGGGCATTTTCGGCATTGGTGAGATTCTCATCAATCTTGAAAAAGGTGATGCACGCGAAGTGTTCACGGCAAAAGTGGGCAGACTACTGCCGACCAAGCAGGACTTCAAAGATTGTGCGGGCGCAATCACGCGAGGCACATTGCTCGGTTCGTTATTGGGAATTCTGCCGGGAGGAGGCGCATTGCTCGCCTCGTTCTCGTCGTATTCGCTTGAGAAAAAAATTGCCGGGAAAAACGCCAGCCCAGCATTTGGCAAGGGCAACATCCGCGGTGTCGCAGCCCCCGAGTCCGCCAACAACGCTGGTGCACAAACTTCGTTCATCCCACTGCTCACGCTGGGCATTCCGCCCAACGCGGTGATGGCGTTAATGGTCGGCGCGATGACCATACACAACATTCAGCCCGGCCCACAGGTCATCACCGCAAATCCACAACTCTTCTGGGGCTTGATTGCTTCGATGTGGGTCGGTAACGCTATGCTGGTGGTGCTCAACCTGCCGCTGATTGGCATGTGGGTTCAGTTGTTAAAAATTCCGTACCGCTTGCTTTACCCGATGATTCTGGTGTTCTGTTGTATCGGCGTGTACACCGTGAACAACACCACATTTGACATATGGGTCATTGCGGCATTCGGTGTGATTGGCTATATTTTCGCCAAGCTTGAATGCGAAGCCGCACCGCTATTGTTAGGCCTGATTCTTGGACCGATGATGGAAGAGAACCTGCGTCGGGCGCTTCTGCTCTCACGGGGTAGCCCGAGCGTGTTCTGGGAGCGTCCGATCAGTGCCGTCATGCTGGCCTTGTCGATCATTCTGCTGATCATTCTTGCTCTGCCAGCGATCCGCAAAAAACGCGACGAGACCTTCGTGGAAGATTGATCGACCCGATCCAATGCGAAATGTACAAACGGGCGCTTCGGTGCCCGTTTCGTTATATTTTTTCGGCAAGGCGTGTCGTTCGTGGCAGTTATACGCGGTGGACGCAACATCGCGATGAGTGACGCGCTGCGCCACGTGTACGGCTATGCGCTCGGGCTCGACATGACGCGGCGCGACTTGTGACGAGCGATGGGCGACCAGAAAAAGCCGTGGCAAATCGGCAAGAGTCTCGATACATCCGCACCGCGCATGGCCGGTGACATCACTTATTCGGGCACGCCGGAAAACGTCGGGCCGGTGGTCCGCAGAGACATAATTATTGGCAAGCTGGCCGGGTTGCCCGATCTCAACGTCAAGATTGTGTTGTCACTCACCGGTCATTGATGACGATTTGCGCTCAGACGATGCATGTGCCCGCGCGCAAAGTGACAAATGCCCATCACCGCTGCATGCAAGCCCCGGGTCGCTCGGGGACTGTAATGTGTTGACCGTCACCCGTTCCTCTGTTCGTTTAACTCGGGCAACCGCTCGGTGTGGCGGCACCGTCCTCATGTAGGCGCGGGCTCACAGCGCTTTCCGGTCACCGCCGATACTCGGACAGCACGCCTGACAAGAACATGCAGCATCGTCCCACGTATCGAGCGCGTCATGAAACTACTTCCCTTTAAGTCTCCTGCGAATTCCCACGCGCGACAGAATCAGTTGTTGGCGGCGCTGCCCGACTGCGAATGGACGCGTTGGCTGGTGCATGTAGAGTTGGTTGAATTTTCGGTCGGCAAGATCTTGTGCGAATCCGACAGTGCGACAGAGTATGTGTACTTTCCCACCACCGCAGTCATCTCGCTGATGTCAATCACGGTCGAGGGCGGAACCTCCGAAATCGCTATCGTTGGAAACGAGGGTGTGGTCGGCATTTGCACCGTTACGGGTGGCACGTCGATGCCCATGCAGGCTGTCGTACAACGTGCAGGACAAGCTTACCGCTTGCGCGCGACGCTGCTGAAAAGCGAGATCGAGCGCGCAGGGTCGTCACTCCATTTACTGCTCCGCTATACGCAGTCGTTGCTCACGCAAGTCGCGCAATCAGCGGCATGCAATCGCCATCACAATATCGAGCAGCAGTTGGCCAGACGCCTTCTGGTCGCGCTAGATCGAACAATGTCTGGCGACTTGGCGATGACGCAAGAATGCTTGGCAAGCCTGCTCGGCGTGCGCCGCGAAGGAGTAACCGCTGCCGCGCTTAAGCTGCAACAGGGCGGGATGATCCGATATCAGCGCGGCCACATCTCAGTGCTCGACCGACATGCTCTGGAGCGGCGCACCTGCGAGTGCTACGCCGCTGTCACGAAGGAACATGATCGCCTGCTGCCGACAACGGCGCCAACACGCGGTTTGGCTCCGATGCCGATTGCAGCTTAGCGGTGTGGCTAGGCCTCGCCCGTTGGGGTAGGGTTGGAGAGACCCGAGGCAAACGTAGCGAGTCGTCGCTGAGCCAATGATCTCTGTGCGTTTTGGCGTTTCTGACGGAGCAATTGCACAGAAATACCTCATATTAGACAGAGGGACAAAACGACCCGCAATCCGCGATAGCAGAATGACATTGTTTTACCTGATTAGTTACTTGCCTCAGACAGGCGCATTGCATATACTGTATGTATGTTCA
>ENA-OFCX01000420-OFCX01000420.1-metagenomes-genome-assembly--contig:-NODE-420-length-22446-cov-18.761109_pt1 | contig 22446 bp, 21 predicted proteins | sample MGYA00153384_OFCX01 | MGnify analysis MGYA00153384
GGATCGATCCTAGAGCTATTCCATTAGTGATATCAGTTAAGAATGCTATCGATCGCAAAAAGATATCGCAATCCGGTTTCCTTGGCTGTCAGCGTATGAAATAATCGATCGAGCTGCCCGATCGCGTAATATAGCAACCATTAGATCCCCCATAATAGTATGCTGAAACTAGTAAATTCTCTGTGGGTGTGAATGCGATCTAAAATATTGCGGGTATTAAACAGATTTAGAAGCTCGATCGCGTTATGCTGCACTGTGGCAATCGTACTTTACTCATCTCAGGTAGCTTTAACAACACCAATTATCACTGCTGAATCTTCCACTTTAGTAAGTTCGGCTAAAACTATCGATTTTAGGAAACACTTTCAAGCTCTCCAAATTGACGGTTCGATCCTAATTTACGACGCTAATGGCAATCGTACTTATCAATACAATCCTCAGCGTAATCAGACAGCATTTTTACCAGCATCGACGTTTAAGATTCTCAACGCGCTGATTTCACTCGAAACTAAAGTTATCCCTGACGAGCTAGCGATTTTGACTTGGGATGGGATCGATCGCCATCGTCAAGGATATAACGATCGTCGAACAAACTCCAGACTATACCATTCGCGGAAAAACAGGTTTTACGGGATTTGACGATGGTATCAAACCACAAATTGGCTGGTATGTCGGGTATCTAGAAAAGGGCAAAAATGTCTATTTCTTTGCAACTAATATCGACATCCGTACTCAAACAGATCTAGCTGCTCGGAAAGAATTAACCCGTCGCTGTTTTAGAGATCTGGGTGTGTAACATCAATACTCGGCTAGTCTGGTCATCAAAGATCGCTAATTCATCAATTTGAGCCAGGATAATCGCCCAATAGAGCAGGGTATTTAAGCTTAAATTGTCCTTGCCGTAGCTCATCTGGGGAGGGCATTCGATCGAGCCGAATTAATTCAGCAATTGCGGCTGTTTCGGTATCTCGTTGGCTGCTAGCTGCGGCTAATACTCGATCGTCTTTGACATAAAAAGCGATAAATTCTCGTCGGTCTAAATCGCCATCAATAATCAATTCATCCCAGGCTGTGGCGTGTCCGACATAGCGAATCGGGAACTCAAACTGTGCGCTCCAAAATACGGGAACGCCGCGAAACTTAGTTGGGTTTCCGACAATATTATGCGCTGCAATCCGTCCGTGCTGGGCAGCAATCCGCCAATGCTCGACCCGTAGGGAACCTGATGTGAGCCAATCTGGATATCGCGCAATATCTCCAGCAGCATACACACCTTCTGTCGCACACAGATATTCATCGACGAGGATACTCCGATCTTTGGGATCTAAATCGATACCAGTGATGAAATCAGTCACAGGTTTTACCCCAATTCCAACTACTACCAGATCGGCAGACAAGCGATCGCCATTATCGAGAACAACGGTTGCAACTGTACCTTCACCTTCTAATTGCGCCACTTTTCGACCCATTTTAAATGTCACACCTTGCTCCTGATGAACTTGCTCAAAAAGATGTCCGATTTCTGCACCTAAACTCTTTTCAAACGGGAAAGAATCTGGAGAAACAATTGCTACTTTTACGCCCTTTTGAGTAAGTCCGGTGGCGATTTCCATGCCGATGAAACTAGAGCCGATAACTACTGCTCGATCGGTAGTTTGTGCAGATTCCAGTAGCCGATCGGCATCAGCAAAACTCCGCAGCATCAAGATATTTCGTAAGTCCGCACCTGGAACTTCCAACTGAATCGGTTGGGTCCCAGTGGCAATCAGTAGCGAATCATAAACAAGCGTTTCTCCAGTTTGAAATGTAATTGTTTTCATATCGAGATCGGCATTCTCAACGGTGCGATCGAGCCATACTTCAATCTGATGTCGCTCGAAAAATTCCGGCGATCTGAGCATGATGCTCTCTTTTGTCAATTTGCCTGTGAAATAGTTCTTGCAGGTCGCCCGTGGTGATGTCAAAATAAGCATTGTGCCAAGGACACACGATCTGATGTGCGTGGATAACACCCTCGACTAACGGTGCTGCGTGGTGAGTACAGTAGGCTCCCAAGGCATAAACTCGATCGTCGGTACGAACCAGCAAAACGTCGGTTTCGCCGACTCTGACTTGACGTTTTTCTCCGTTATGCAACTCGCTAAACTGCGCTACAACTGCTTCTGGATCGGATATAGAAGTTAAGGGATAGGGGATAGGGAATAGGTGTAGATGCTGCCAGTAGCCGCCTAGCGGGGTGTCGTCGCTGGGGGTTGGGTGGAATTAAGCACTGCACCGAGCAGAGCGAACACTTCATCTTTAGTGGCATACCCATCAAATGCTTCTGAGCTAAACGGAATCGGCGAACCGCTACGATTTTCGTTATAAATCACTTCCTGGACATTTCTAATCCATGGGCGGATGCCAGCATTGAGGAATGTCTGCCGCAGATAGCGAATTCCGGCGGCGTGACGTGCCTCGACTGTGTGAATCTCTAAAGCTCCAGCGAGAACTGTTTTACCTGCTTCACCCGCAGCCAGCAAATTTTGGACTTGCCCTTTGTAAGCAGCTACCCCCAAATCCTCAATATATTGTCCTGCTAGCAGCAAATCGACGGGATTGGCAAACGGATCGCGACCTAAAATAGCTTGATAATTTGGATTAGCGGAAATGGCGATCTCATCTGGATTACCTCCTAAAGAGCTTAATATCGCTGAGAGATCCGTTACATGCTGTGCTTCATCCTGTCCATAGGAAACTAATATTGTTTTGACGTTTTGGGGCACACGCGCCAGAGCACCGCCTTGAGCCGCCGTAACGGCGCGACGATAAAAATCAGCTTCTAACTTTTCCAAGGTGAGGGCGTATTCTACTACTTGCTGAGGTGATAGTGCGGCACTCTGAGCGTATGCAGGAGCGATCGGCGCAAGCACAAAGGACACCAACACTAGCATTAATCCGATGCTGGTACTCCGAACCAATCCACGAGCTACGATGCGGTTTAGTCGATCGATCGCTAGCGTCACAAAGCGGCGGGATGACAGCGTGACGATCGTCAGTCGGGCGAGCGGGTTAAAACATTTCATCTTTGAATATTTCCTCAGGTTAAGCGACCAATGAGCCATCAATCGAGTTATTTAAAACATTGAGCGCACCAACCGCAGCCACAACCTGCTTTGGTGTAAACAGTTCATCGTAAGCACGACCCCTAAACGGGTTGAGGCTAGCTTGCAAGTTATCATTCTCGACTAACCGTTCGTTGTCGGTTTCGGTCGCAGGTCGTTCTAGCAGCGATCTCACTCCGGCAGCATGACGGGCTTCTACTGAAACGATCGAACCCGCAGCCAAGAGATAAGTCGGATTTGTCAGGCTCAGTCCCGCGCCATTGTAAGCATGAACTCCCAAATCTTCTAATGTCACCGCCGTATTTAATATTTTTGAGCGATCGGTGAAAATTGTGTCTAGCCCCTGTTGATTCAGACTCAATTCGCTACTTTGAAATAAAGTATTCTTGCCCAAAATATTTCGCAAGAATTGGACATGGGTGGCTTCATGATTTCCCAAAGCTCTCATATAATCTAGTTCTCTAGTGTTGGTAATCTTGCCACTGCTAATTACTGCTCGATAAAATGCCGATTCCAGTTCTTCTAGCAATAAAGCAAAGTTGAGAATACCCATGTCATCAGCATTGAAAGTCAACTTTTTGATACTGATACTAGTCTGAGCTATCAATACTTGGGGAACTGCTGTCAACGCGATCGTCCCCAAACCGATCAGTCCCAACTTCAGTAAATTACGACGCGAGGGATAAATTTTTTCCAAAGCTAATCTTGGAAAAGCCATAGTAGTTATTGCCAAACATTAATTAAATACTTCTACAGCTTTTGAAGTAAATCACCAACCTCGATTAAGCGATAGCGATCTCATATTAACTATATAAGATCGCTAAAATTGTCTATCTTTAGAGATAAATTACAATTAATAACTGATAATAGAAATCTCTCTATAGATAGATTTAGTCGATCGGCGATCGTGCTGATGTTTGAGATGGTATAATAGTTAAGAAAATAATCCGGTCGAGTAGTTAACGATCTTGTTGCAGTAGCTTTAACCGACGACCGAGTGGCAACTATTTTAACTATGATATTTTAAGATTTGATATGGACATTCTGACGATTTTGCGTCAAGACTACGCTAAATTCCCGATCGACCAAAATTATCTAATTTATGCTGAAGATGTATATTTCCAAGACCCACTGACTCAGTTTCGGGGACTCAAACGCTATCGCAAAACTATCGATTTTATCAAAACTTGGTTTCAATCTCCACAGCTTGAATTATACGACATCGATCGAGTCGAACAGTTAATTACAACCCGTTGGTCGTTAAGCTGGACTACACCCTTGCCTTGGCATCCACGGATTGAGATTACTGGCACAAGTGAGATGTTATTGAACGATCTAGAATTAATTATCAGTCACATAGACTATTGGGATTGTTCGCCACTCGACGTTTTAAAACAGCATTTTAAATTAGAAAGTCAGGGATAGGGATGCTCCCTATCCCCGATCCTCTAAATCCTAAAGCCGATTCCGTTGCGACCATACCCGTGTTGGTAAGCCCCAAACGTAGATAAATCCTTCAGCGGCTTTGTGGTCAAATCTGTCGTCTGCGCCGTAGGTAGCCAAATCCATGTCGTAAAGACTGTACTCTGACTGCCGCCCCACAATTATCGCATTGCCCTTAAATAGCTTAATGCGGATAGTACCAGAGACTCGCGCTTGGGTTTGCTCGATAAAGGCATCCAAGGCAGCTTTAAGGGGCGAATACCACAGACCGTTGTAGACAATTTTACTATAGGTTTCTTCGATTCCCCGTTTGTATTGGGTGACATCTCCAGTCAGCGTGAGACTTTCTAGCTCTCGATGAGCTTGAATCAGTACTGATAGTGCGGGAACTTCATAGATCTCGCGGGATTTGATCCCCACGAGACGGTTCTCCACCATATCAATCCGCCCGATCCCATGATTGCCAACAATTTGATTTAATTGACTAATCAGACTAACTGGATCTAACGACATGCCATTGATGCTGACTGGAGCACCACAGGTAAAGCCGATTTCAATATATTCTGGCGTGTTTGGAGTATTTTCGATCGCTTTTGTCAATGCGTATACTTCTTCGAGCGGTTCTACCCAAGGATCTTCGAGCGCACCAGCTTCGACACTCCGCCCAAGTAAATTTAGATCGACACTGTAGGGAGAGGATTTCTTGACAGGTGAAGGAATACCGCATTTTTCGCCATAGGCGATTGTTTCTTCGCGACTCATTCCCCATTCCCGCGCCGGAGCTAGTACTTTCAAGTTAGGATTGAGAGCAGCGATCGATACATCAAATCTGACTTGATCGTTACCTTTCCCCGTACAACCATGAGCGACTGCATCCGCACCATATTCAGCCGCAGCTTCGACCAGCAGTTTGGCAATCAATGGACGCGCAAGAGCGGTAGAAAGTGGGTAGCGATTTTCGTACAGAGCATTAGCTTTGAGCGCAGGAAAAGCATAATCGGTGATAAAACTCTCTGTTGCTCTAGCGATGAGCGAGACACTAGCACCAGAGTCTAGAGCTTTCTGACGAATCGGCTCTAGTTCATCTCCCTGTCCCAAATCTGCGGCGAGGGTAATTACTTCTTCGACACCCCATTCCTGTTTGAGATAGGGAATACATACGGAGGTATCTACCCCACCAGAATAAGCAAGTACAACTTTTTTAGCACGACCCATAACGTAGTTTCACCTGGACAACGATTTTATTATAGGCTTTAGGGGGTAGGCTTTAGCCTTTAGCACTTGAATTTTTTTAGACACAACGCGAACCCTGAAACCTAAAACAGGTGTCATATCTCAATCGATACGACACCTGTCAAAATATCTAAATGTCAATCTAAAGCTCGAAATCTAAAGCCTAAATCAAGATTTGGCTTCTAGACGAGCGTAGAATAGACCGCGAATTTTAACTTCTTTGGGATCTAGAGCACCTAAATCGGTGTCGGAAGTTTGTTCGCTTTCAAAAATACCAGCGATTTCGCCAGTAGCACTGTTGACTTTAGCAACTTCAAAGTTGATTCTACCTTTTGAAGCAGTAGCCCGCTTGGTATTGGCACGATTACCAGTACGGCTTTCTGATTCAGCTTGGAGGGCTACAGCATTATCATAACCACTTGCAACGCCACGACCTTTGGGGTCGAGGAAAACATTCCCACGATAGGATGGGACTTTGTAGTCACCTGCAAAGTCGGTAGAGGTAGTGATACTTTCTACTCCAGGCTTGCTGGTTGCTACCAATTCTTTAACAGTGAATAGGAAAGGTACTAGCTCACCACCAGGCATTTTGACGGTGATAGCTTGGAAGTCAATCCCATCTTCTTCTTTGAATGTCAGAGTCCGATCTTCAGCCAACGAGACAGTACCTCTGATCTGATCGAGACTAGAAGTCGCGCGGGTAACTAGTTTACCTGCAACAAATTCAGCTTCCTGACGTTTATTTTGAGGCTCTTCTTTGACAAAGTAGTTTGTTGGTTGGATGCACATGTCTACGAACTGGTAACTCTTGGCTGCATCCAGCGGAATGGAACCCCGACTGGTATCATCGATGACAGGACAGTTATTTGCCAGTCCTGTACCCCGAATATCTTCATAAGTGAGTACAGTTGTTGCTGAGACAGGAGCATCACTGCAAGCCGTCAACAAGCCAATACAGATGGCGAGCAGAGCGGCGACTAATCCGCGAAATTTCATGATGAACCTCAATTTTCGATATATTTTATGTTATTACAGTCTTTGACTATTCCGCGTACCTTGGATCGAACTAATCTTCAAAATTGTGTTCGATCGCGGCTGTAGACACAGTAAGATAATTGTCTTGCCAATCGATATTTTACAACGCGCGTGCCTTATACATACTAGATCTAGACAAATCATTGGAGAAGATCTGGTGGCAGCTTGAGTCGCCACTCTTGAAATATATACTTATATTAAAGTTATTTGACATATTAAATTAAATGAACCAGGACAAACCATCTTCACTCTCACAATTGGAATCAAACAGATTGCCATCTTCAAATCCAACTACATCGATCGCCGACCTAGAGGAAATCGCTGCTAAAATACACAGCGTTGCCGAGCGCGATCGAGCAGATCCGATCGCTCTGCTTCAACTCTTGCGGACTCTAGAACAGCTCCACCACGAAATTCAACAAGGCCATTTTCAATCAGCTCTCCCCAACAATCGTCAAGCTCTGTACGCCCTGTTACGAAATATTGAGGAAAATGGTGGCTGGCCTTATGTTCAGCGGTGGAAACTCCAAGAATTATTTGCTAATTTACCAGAAATAGAAAAATAAGGATTGTCCTCATCTCAATCAGCCGTACATTTGCAGATTCGAGTTGGATGCAAATGTCAGATTAAGCAATTCGGCTGGACTTGATGCCAGAAATCCCAATGTTTTTGCTCAAACTGTTAAGATTTCTAGAGTAAATACTCTATTTGAAGTCGATCGACCGAAAGGTTTGCTGCTAATTAGTAATTAAGTGAACGATCGGCAGGTGTCAGGAAATTCTACCTTCTTGCGACCGATTTTTCCGGCTATTTTAGAGCTGCTTCGGCAGCGGGAACGGCCAAGCCAACATGTAGCCGCTCCTAGCTCATTGCCAACGGCTTTAAGTAGAAATGCGATTGCGCTGTAGATTTAGATGACATTAAAGTATCAAAATATGACTGATAATCAAGATAACCAACCGGATATCCCGATCGATTCTCAGCCTGACTTACACCAACATTTTCAAGCTGCGAGTGAATATTATAACCGAGGTCGCGATCGCGATCTCGCTGGCGATCGCGAAGGTGCTTTAGCCGACTACAATTGCACGATTAAACTCGATCCCAATTATGCCAAAGCATATGTCAATCGGGGCTTATTGCGCGACAGGTTGGGCGATCGACATGGAGCACTATCGGACTACGATCGAGCAATTGAAATCGACGATCGCAGTTCGACTAGTTACTATAATCGGGCAAATGTTCGCTATCGATTAGAAGATCTTCAGGGTGCATTAGATGACTACGATCGATCTATTCAGCTCGCTCCTAACCATGCCAAGGCTTACTATAACCGAGGCTTAATCTGTGCTTATTTAGGTAATAGGGAAGGCGCACGGCAAGATCTCCAAGCCGCCGCCGAGCTATTCCGCCAACAAGATCGAGAGTGGGACTATCAACGCACTCTGGAAAAAGTCCATCAGGTTTAGGATAGTCGAGCGTTGAGAGTCGAGCGTTGAGAGTCGAGCGTTGATATAGCAATCCTAAATGAAAAGCTAAGTTGATGTAGGGTGTGTTGGGCTGCTGCCGCATGAGCACCAATGTTTAATACCAGGGATCTGATTTAGGATAGTTGATAGTTGACGGTTAATGGCTATGAATCGCAGGTGGGTATTACCCACCATCTAGATTTCAGGCAAGTCTACTTTGCGCCTAATTTTTCTACCTCGACTCCATCGACACTTACCCAAGCGATTTGGGAAGTACCACGCTCGATCGCGATTTGGCGGATTTGCGCTGGGGTGCCATCATTGAGATACATTTCGACTCGTACCAGTTCGGGTGTCGATCGCAACTTATTTCCATAGATGAGCGCGGCGGCGGTTGCCGGAGGTGTCATCGCAACTACCAACCAGTCTGGTTTGGCAGTGTGACGAGGCATGGAGGGGCTTGTTTGGAGAGCTTGTTGTAAATCTTCAATATTTAAAGCAAAGCCGATGCCTGGGAAGTTTTGACCCTGTGGGTGATATAGAGCCAGTAGCCGATCGTAACGCCCACCTTTACCCAGAATATAGGTACGGTCTTCAGTAATACTCACAGCTTCAAATACGATCCCCGTGTAGTAGTCAAAAGTTTGGATCAGGCTTAAATCTAGAATCAATGGGAGTGGAGTTTGACTGGTAGTAGTCAATAATTCGACTAAGATTTGGAGATGGGCGATGGTGGCTTGACTCTCTGGATCTAGTTCGAGTTGAGCTAGAGCAGCTAGTACCAAAGCCGGATTACCACGCAAATCTAGGAGTGATAGGGCTAGCTGTTGCTGCTGCGGTGTCAGGGGTAGCTGCTCTAATGTCACACGATCGAGATGCGCCAAACAACGCCGAATTTGGGTGCTCAATTCGCTGGGAAATTGCGCGAGTAAAGCACGGCTCAAACCTGCTTCTCCTAAAATTATTTGCCAATTGGGGACACCTAGAGAGGTTAAGCAGTCCATCATCAGTAGAATTGCTTCAACATCTGCCAGGATTCCGCCAATACCTAGTAGTTCGATTCCTGCTTGATAAAACTCCTGTTGTCGTCCGTGATGTTCGAGATCGGCACGCCGAAATACATTAGCATTGTAGTACAGTCGTTGCGGGTATAGATTCCCCATCCGCGCAACAGCAGCACGAGCGATCGAAGCAGTTAATTCTGGGCGTAAACCGAGCGTACCGCCTTCGGCTGCTGGAATCTGAAACACTGTCTCTCGATCGACTGCTCCGCCAGCGGTGAGCGTTTCTAGGCGTTCCAGAGTAGAGGTAATAATCCGGTGATAACCCCAACGATGGAAGATCGCCTGTATTCCTGTTTCTACCCACCGTTTCTGAGCCACATCTAACGGCAATAGATCCCTTGCACCTGGAACATAAAAATTCGCTGGTGCAGCCTCTGCTCTGGAAAATCGAGGATGAGAGTTATCGCTTGGTGCAGGAACGGAGATAGCCGGATTTCGATCGATCATTTGGTTAGAATTTGCAACGAGCAGCTTCCTATTTTAACTGATAGGGAGTTGCTACTTATCACAGTTGAGCGGAAACCGATCTCTAACTTTACTTTTTACTAAAAAAACCACCGAAGATCCCTTCGCTAGGTTTTTTGGTGGTAGTCTTATTGCTCGAACCATGACTACTCGCATTAGCGACGCGATCGAATTCTTGCTTGGCTTGGATGACTTGAGGATCTTTAGGCGCAATTTGAAGAGCTTTATTAATCGAAAGTCTTGCCATTGTTAGCTGTTGCTGATGCAGATACACCAATCCAAATAAAGTATGCGCTCGCACATTATTTGGCTCGACACTGATGACTTCGCGTAGTTCTGGTACTGCTTTCACCCAGTTTTTATTAGTGACATAATCTTCTGCTCTTCGGAGTGCACCTTCAATCGGAGATGTTTTAGTCAGCTCTGTCGAGATCGGTTCTTTAGTTGCAATCGAGTTATTGGGAACTGTTGGTGGTGTAGATCTCACCGACTGTAACTGTTTGCGTAACAGGTACACCATATTTAGTTCGCTAATTTGATTAACGATCCGTTCGCTTTGGTCTAATTCTACATACTGTTGGGCTACTATCTTTGTCAACAGTCGCTCGTAAACCAGCTCAAAGTCATTACCACTCTGATAAAGTTGTTGGCATAAAGGATCGACAATCTGGATCTGACTACCTTCTTCGATCGACCTTTTACCCAGGAGTTCTAGCATAATCATCTGTTCTTGAAGCTCAGAAGGTCGAGATAGCTTACCATAAGCATGGGTGACAAGCCGAGAGAATAGTTGAACTCCTAACTGGCGATCCGCGTCGGTTTTCCATTTTGCGGTATCAGGATGCAGCAATCTAGCCACGGCTTGATAGCGTTCGCGAATCTTTATACTCTGAGCATTGACACTCACACCTAGAATAGCGTGTCGATCGGTGAAGTCAAATTGAAACAATCCTCGATCTAGTTGAATCATATACTTTAGTGCGTAACGCCGAGTCGTGGGGTTCAAGCATATCCCCATCGATAGCCAGCTCTGACAGTCGATCGTCTTTAGAAAACAATCGCTACCCGAATACTCGGCTACTTCCAAGAGTCATCGGCGATCCACAGACTCTCAGAGGGGACATCATATATATATTGCCCATTTCAGGGAAAATATTCACGTTTACGCCAAATTTAGTTGCCTAACGACGGCAACATGCTTGTCCGAGCCGATAATTCGCTCTTCATCTATCAACTAGATGCCTAGAAATCAGGGTAGGGGCAATTCATGAATTGCCCCTACCCTGATTTGTGAAGGATCGATCGTTTTTCAATCTGTCGGTAAATAGTTGATAGTTGACAGTTGACAGTCTAATCACAACAATTACCAAACAGCAGGAGGCTCTAAACCCTTGCTGTTTGGTAATTGTTTAGTTAATTAGCGGCTTCCGACATTTCGATTGTCCGACCATCATAATCTTTAACCAAAAAGTTTAACGGCTTCTCATTCCGAATCTTGTGCTTGACACCACGGGTTTGAATTCGGAGCAGGATCTGTTCCAGACACTCTCGATCGAAACAAACGTGTCGCTGGCGGTTTTTTTCGCCCAGACTGGTTCCAGTGATGACGTGGAGTTGGGAGTTTTTCTTGAGTTGATACCACAAGCCTTCCGAACCTTTCATCCCTCTGACGCTGGCTCTACCCATAGGAGCGGCTAGATACATCGGATCGATACCCGCAGTCCCGATCGTCTGCTCGTAGTCATAGTAGTAGTGCAACGGGATTTGAGCGATCGGCAGATTCAACAATCCTTCATACAAGTCCTGAGCAATTTGGAGATCGGACACCATCACAGTGTATACCTTGGGGGCACTAGAGAGAAACAGCCACATCGCCCCAGCGTAGGCTGCAAGAAGCATCACCATGATACCTTGGGTCGAGAACAGGCTATCTAGAGGCATAAAATCGATAGGGCTAGGATTAGGTATATGTTAACAGTTTGGATTAATTAAGTGAATAAACTGTCACCGAATCGATCGAAATTCAGCCATTAGCCTAATTTCGATTGAAGATCGATGCCCAAATTGCTCTTACTCCTTCCCCTTGATAAGGCTACCGTGTTGTATACACAAGTCGGCTAGACTTCGTTTTCAATGGGCTTACCCCCCCAACCCCCCTTTATAAGGGGAGGCTCTACTCCCTCCCCTTGTAAAGGGGAGGGCTGGGGTGGGGTAAAGATCTACGATCGAGTAAAAAACAATCTTAGACAAATCCACATTCGTCTGGTATGATGATAGTTCTGTGAATTTTTTCAAACCACATGAAAGCTCAGGAAATTATTCGCTCGATCGAAGCGGAATATCTAAAATCCGATCTGCCTACCCTTCACGTGGGCGATACCGTCCGAGTGGGCGTAAAAATTCAAGAAGGTAACAAAGAACGGGTTCAGCCTTACGAAGGCATCATTATTGCTACTCGTAACGGTGGAATCAACGAAACTATTACTGTTCGTCGTGTCTTTCAAGGTATTGGCGTGGAACGGGTATTCCTGTTGCACTCACCCAAAATTGATAGCGTCAAAGTAATTCGTCGTGGTAAAGTCCGTCGGGCGAAACTGTTTTATCTCCGCGATCGTGTGGGTAAAGCAACTCGTGTCAAACAGCGGTTCGATCGTCCCTTGTAAGGATAATCGATTGCTACTGTGTACGGCAAGTTTGACTAATTTTGAGTGTCCTGACCATAAACTTCAGTTTTATACTATACTAAGTTTCAGGGTCAGGAATATCACTCTAGCAACACACACATGCGTCCTTAGTTCAGTTGGTAGAACGTTGGTCTCCAAAACCAAATGTCGGGGGTTCAAGTCCTCCAGGGCGCGTTAAATAGAGGGTAGGGAATAGAGAGTAGAGGGTAGCACAAGTGCTATTTTTTGCTCTTTTTGTATTTCTAGACCATTCACCCTCTACCCTCTACCCTCTACCCTCTACCCTCTACCCTACAGCCTTCACACGGCCCAGTCGGATGAACCGCACAGCGAAGCAGGGTCGATCGAGCATTATACTGACAAGTAGCATCACCAATTACCCATTGACCATCGACTAGACTCTGTTCCTCAGGGCGAATTGCCGATTGCACGTAGACAGCAATTTTGTTCAACTTATAACGACCAAACTGTAAGTGATAACGGTGACGACGTTCCAAGACAGTATAAGTCCTACCATCTACATCAAGATAGTTACCTGGTTGTGGAGTCCAATCCAACTGGATTTTAGCCAGTATTTCTTCCGATTGGGTCAAAATTACTTCGGTAAGTAAAGACTCTGCTTGCCTCATTAAATCTCCATGATGAGCATCGAACCCTATTTTAACGCTTATTTAGGACTAAATTCTCACTCAGAAAACCTAACTCCAGCCATAAGTTAATAACCTTTAACTTATGTAGCCTTTTTGGGAACTAGTATCAGAGCCTGCGGTAAAATAAGCTTTGATTCTAAGTTTTAGCAAAACTAAAGCTTTATCGTTGGGAGGAAGATCGTTTATGTCTCATAGCGTCAAAATTTATGATACCTGTATTGGCTGTACTCAATGCGTTCGGGCTTGTCCTACGGATGTATTAGAGATGGTACCCTGGGATGGTTGCAAGGCTCAACAAATTGCCTCTTCACCACGTACGGAAGACTGTATCGGTTGCAAACGGTGTGAAACTGCTTGCCCAACAGACTTCCTGAGTATCCGTGTCTATCTAGGTGCGGAAACTACTCGCAGTATGGGTTTAGCCTACTAATCCCCAGTTGTGACTGGAGACTAAGAGTGCGTTATGGTGCTTTTAGTCACTAGTCACTAGGGAGTTAGGTTTTAGGTTTTAGGCTTTAGACTTTAGGGGATGAATTGAAATTTTTAGTAATTTTCGCACTGGTTGTTATATTCGACCGCAAGTTGGGTAACTATAGTAGTAAAGTGATGTCAAGCTCAACAGTAGTGAGTCTGCCAGAAGAATACCAAAACTAAGCTAGCCGTTGCGGGAGAATGAAACTGTATGTGTGGAATTGTTGGCTATATTGGCACTCAACCAGCCCAATCCATTCTAGTCTCAGGATTAGAAAAGCTAGAATACAGAGGTTATGACTCCGCAGGAGTAGCAACCATTGTCGAAGGAAATCTCGACTGTATTCGCGCCAAAGGTAAACTTCACAACCTGCGCGAGAAAATAGAATTTTCCACAAATCGCGCCCCAATCGGCATTGGACATACGCGTTGGGCAACACATGGTAAGCCCGAAGAATATAACGCCCACCCCCATACAGATACCCAGCGACGGCTGGCAGTAGTGCAGAATGGAATTATTGAAAACTATCGCGAACTGCGCGGAGAATTAAAAAAGCAAGGACATGAATTTCGCTCGGAAACCGATACAGAAGTCATTCCACACCTAATCGCTCAATGCTTTGCAGACGGTGCCGATACCTTGATGGTAGCAGTCCAACAAGCCGTCCACAAATTATCTGGGGCATTTGCGATCGCGGTGATTTCCGCAGACTATCCCGACGAACTAATTTTAGCCAGACAACAAGCACCGCTGGTAATCGGCATCGGCGAAGGTGAATACTTCTGTGCGTCCGATACACCTGCGATCGTTCAATATACCCGCACTATCCTACCCTTAGAAAATGGGGAAATGGCACGACTCACCAGAAACGGCGTAGAAGTCTATACCTTTGCAGGCGAGAAAGTAAATCGCACCCCGCGAACTATTACCTGGAATCCCATTGCAGTTGAGAAACAAGGTTTCCGCCACTTCATGGCAAAAGAAATCTACGAACAACCCGCCGTAGTTCGCACCTGCTTGGAAGCATATCTAGATTTAGACTGGACACCAGCAAGTAGTAAATCCCCATTTAAACTCGACTTACCCGAATCCATTTACAAAGATCTCGAAAATATCCAAATTGTCGCCTGTGGCACTAGCCTCCACGCCGGAATGGTGGGGAAATATCTGATCGAAGAACTCGCCCAAATTCCCACCGCGATTCAATATGCGTCCGAATTTCGCTACTCACCCCCACCACTAGTTCCTAATACCCTCACCATCGGCATTACCCAATCGGGTGAAACCGCCGATACCCTCGCCGCCGTCGAAATCGAAAAATCGCGCCGCCAAAACAAAGATCCCAAATATCACTCCCGCCTCCTCGCCGTCACCAATCGGACAGATAGTGCCATCACCCACATCGTCGATTGCGTCATCGACACCCACGCAGGCATGGAAATCGGCGTAGCAGCCACCAAAACCTTCATGGGTCAATTGATGGCGTTTTACTTCTTCTCGCTCGATCTGGCTCATCGTCGCGGGACTATTACCGTCGATCGACTCTCCGAAATCATCGCGGGCTTAAAAGTCCTCCCCTCCCAAATCGAAGTCATCCTGGAAACCCAAGAAAAATACATCGAAGAACTCTCCCATAGTTTTCTCGATACCCACGATGCCATCTTCCTCGGTCGCGGCATCAACTTCCCGATCGCCCTTGAAGGTGCCCTAAAACTCAAAGAGATTAGTTATATCCATGCCGAAGGTTATCCCTCTGGCGAGATGAAACATGGCCCGATCGCCCTACTCGATGCTAAGGTACCCGTAATTGCGATTACGATGCCAGGGAAAGTATACGAGAAAGCGATTTCTAACGCCCAAGAAGCCAAAGCGCGAGATTCGCATTTGTATGGAGTAGTTGCAGCAAGTGATAAGGATGCAGCAGAGATCTTTGATAAGGTTTTGCCTGTGCCAGATGTGGATGAATTATTATCACCAGTATTAACAGTTATTCCGATGCAATTGATGTCATATCATATTGCTGCAATGCGCGGATTAGATGTCGATCAGCCTCGCAACCTTGCAAAATCCGTGACGGTTGAATAGTCTAGATAAGGTCATTTCATAGATTGTGGAAACATAATAAAGTCGCGTAATAACTAATAAAGTCGCGTAATAGATAATAAAGTCGCGTATAATGGCTGTAAGTGCTAGTAACATTTGCAGTTTTTTCATGCTCAGAAGTAAACGAGATTGGACGGAAGAGAAACTTGCTCGATACCAGAAGGAGGGTCGAGGACAGGGTAATGGTCGGGACTATAAGCCGTGGATAGAAGTTTCAGATTTTTCTTCTAGTGGACGTGTATCGAGAGATTTAGGCTGGAAGACGAATCGAGTTCATTACTTGATGTCAGATGGAGAGACGAGACTGTTTTATTTACTTGAGTGGTCAGATCGAGTTGTTGATATTCGAGAGCAGTATCCATTACTCGATCGAGAGCTGTGCTTCAAGATCGCCGAAGAGATGGGGGTTGAGTATCCTAAAGATCCGAAAAGTGGTGTCCCCTATGTATTGACGACAGATTTTATGATGTCAGTTGCTCGTGAGGGAAAAAATGTTTACGAAGCAAGAACATTTAAACCATCCGAAAGCTTAAAGAGTAAACGGACAGCCATGAAGCTAGAAATAGAGAGACGTTATTATGCTAGCAAAGGAATTGACTGGAAAATAGTTACGGAGAAGGATTTACCAAAATCAATGGTAAGAAATATTGAATGGATTCATTCATCTTACAAATTGGAGGAAAATCAGGAGATGAATAAGGAAGATCTTCAACATTTAACTATAATACTAAAATCGAAACTAGAGACAGTTAGTTCAAACGTTAGTAAAATCACCAAGGACTTAGATGTAGAGATGAATATTGAGGCTGGTACATCACTTTACTTATTCAGGCACCTCATGGCACATAAGATAATATTAGTTGACATGTCAAGTCAAAAGGCACTAAGTTCGCTATCAACTAAAGATCTAAAATTCAAAAAGGTTGGTATTTAGAGAATAGAAGTATGTCTACTCACTTATTTGTCAATAATCTAGTCGAATGGCTCTCTGACAATAAAGATAAGAGGATCGACAGAATACTATGGATTAGTGAAAGCTATGAAATTGCGTTCTTGATTGACATTAACGAAGAGAAATCACTTCCTAGACAAGTGTTCATTAACGAAATAGAAGATGCAATAAAATCGAGTGTTGCAATCTTAATAAAAAAAGATCCTTGGGTAAAGCTGATTATAGAAGAAAAATTATCAGAAAAAGAGAAATTACTCAGAGATACTGCTTGGGGAATAATTGCACCCATCGTGGATCGAGAACCGCTTATATACGATCGTTATCAACGAGGATCTCTAATTGAGCAAGCTGTAGAAATTTACACAGCTCAAGAAGGTCATGATAAACCTAGAGTGGCAAGTATATATAAGTATCTTAAAAGATACTGGCAAAGAGGTAAGAATATTAATGCACTATTACCAGATTATAAAAATTCGGGAGGAAAAGGAAAGCAGAAGTTAGCTGGAGATGTCAAAAGAGGCCGACCTAGAAAATATGCTAACGATCCTGAAATAGGGATTGGGATGAATGTCACAGAAGAGACAAAAATGACCTTTCGAGTGGCAATTTCTCAGTTTTATCATACATCTGAAAAAAGATCGTTGGTAGCAGCGTATGAAAAAATGATTCAAGAATACTATTCTGATGAGGACTTGTCTAATTATGATGACTTGCATGGTTCGATTGCTATGCAAGATCGAATACCCTCGTTAGTACAATTTAAGTATTGGTATGATTTAGAGCATGGTCAAAATGTAGAGAAAAAGATAAGCACAAGAATTGGAAAGAGAGAATATCTGCAAAATTACCGTCCGATCACAGGTAATTCAACCGCAGAGGTGACTGGGCCTGGTTCTCGTTATCAAGTAGATGCAACAGTGGGAGATGTCTACCTCGTCTCCAGTTACAACCGAAAATGGATTATTGGCAGACCAGTAATTTATGTTGTGATTGATGTCTTTAGTCGGATGATTACCGGAGTCTATGTTGGACTAGAAGGGCCATCTTGGTTAGGTATGATGATGGCTCTAGCTAATATGACTATGGATAAGGTTGAATACTGCCGACAGTATGGAATCGATCTCTCGGAAGATGACTGGCCTTGTCATCATTTACCGGATGTTATTTTAGGAGATCGTGGTGAACTAATTAGCAAAAATGCAAATGTGGTAGCTCAAAATCTGAATATTAAGATTGAAAATGCAGCACCATTTAGACCAGATTGGAAAGGTATTGTCGAGAGACGTTTTCGGACTATCAATGAAAAAGTAAAGCCTTTTATACCTGGCTCTGTGGATATAGATTTCAATCAAAGAGGCGGTCGTGATTATCGATTAGATAGTAAGCTGGATCTAGACCAATTTACCCAGGTCGTTATTAATATGATTCTTCATTATAATAACAAACATTCTTTGGATGATTATCCAAGAACACTGGAAATGATTATAGATGAGGTATTGCCTATTCCCGTAGAATTGTGGAAATGGGGAATTATTCATTGCTCCGGTAGACTTAGAACTCTCGATCCAGATATTATTAAACTAAACCTAATGCCGAGGGGAAATGCGACTATTACGGAGAAAGGAATTAAATTCAAAGGTATTTACTATACTTGCGATCGAGCAGATCGAGAGATGTGGTTTGCTAACGCAAGAGCTGGATCTCTATCTAGAGCAGAAAAGAAATTAGAAATTTCCTACGATCCTCGGAAAGCTGACTATATTTATATTCCAGCTCAGGATGGTCGTAGTTTCAATCAATGTATTTTACTGAAATCACAATCAAAATATGGGAATAAAAACTTGTATGATATTGATTATTTATTCGCTGAAGAGGAATTGCAGCGACAAAAGAGTGCAAATCGTGAGTTACCTCAAACAATAGATTTGAATGTAGAAATTGACAAGATTGTCGATCGAGCAGTCGATATGACTAATGCTGTTCAAGATCCTACCTTGAGTAAACGGGCAAGAACTTCTTCGATTCGAGATAATAGAAGTATTGAAAAAGAAAATCGCCGTCAAGAGGAATCATTCGATTTGTCATCTCAAAAGAAAGAGATTGATAAAAGTGTGCCAGAGAGCAGTTCAAATAAGTCTGATTCAAAATCACTTAAACCATCATTACAACCTAATCACAACGATTTACTAAGAGCAAGAAGAGAGAAGAACAAGCGTGAAAAGAACTGATAGTAAAGTAATTACCCAAAATTTCGATCAAAAATATGTGGGTATTGAAGCTACATACATCGACCAAAAATTAAGAGAATACAATGAAAATTTATTAATTCAGGCACTCCCACCGACTTTTGACAATGAAGAATTTGTAGATCTTGTTTCTGAAGAGCCTGAGTATGGTGATGAAGAAGTTTGTTGGAACAAGTCAGAAAGATTTCATTGTGTCGCTAGACTGTCAAGCTACTTCGATCCCCAGGGTAAAACGATAGATCTGAACAATAATATCAGCATTTTAATAAAAAGAGGCTACCTCGCCCGTAATCCATTAAAGCCTACTTTTGCATTAAGATCTCGACAAATTTATGGGGCAATTGAAAACTCTAGTGGTAGCGAATTAGAAAAATATGTTAGTCAGCCAACCTCGGCATCAGGGTTGACGCTAATCGGGCCATCTGGCATGGGTAAATCGACTAACTTACATAAAATACTTTCACTTTACGATCAAGTCATTTTTCATTCTAAATTAAGTACGTATCAAATAGTATGGCTAAAAGTTGATTGTCCTCATGCTGGTTCTTTAAAGGGATTGTGTACGGATATATTTATGGCAATAGATAAGCTATTGGGTACAACTTATCATACAAAATTCAGCTCCCGCAATCATACAGAAGATTTGATGCTGGCTCAAGTTGCACAGCTCGCTCACACTCATTACTTGGGATTGCTAGTCATTGATGAAATGCAAAATCTAGTAAATGCTCGTAGAGGTAAGGATGACTTACTAAACTTTCTTGTTAAGATGGACAACATTATTGGTGTACCAGTTATTAAGGTTGGAACAAATGAAGCACTGCCAATTCTTCAGGGTAACTTTCGTAATGCCAGAAGAGGGACAGGGGAAGGCAGTATCATTTGGGATAGAATGCAGAAAAATGATGATGATTGGCAATTATTTGTTGAAAATTTATGGGAGTATCAATGGACGAGAAAAAAGGTAGGATTATCAACAGAACTTGAAGAAGCTTTTTACGACGAATCTCAAGGTATTATTGATGTCGCTATCAAGCTCTTTAGAATGGTTCAATGCCGGAGTATTGCCTTGGAGGGTGATGAAGCTATAACAGTAGATTTGATTAGACAAGTTGCCAAAGATGGATTATATTTACTGAAGCCAATGTTAGCTGCTATTCGGAATAACGATGAGCGAGAAATGCTAAGGTATAAGGACATCGCGCCACTAAACATACTGGCATACGAGCAGCAATGTCTCAGCAAGCTCAACGAATTGACATTACGAAAGAATAAACTGGATCGAGATAAAAAGATTGATTCTAATTTATTAAGAGCGACGATTGCAGAATTACTCGATTTAGATGTCTCTCCTCATGTAGCGAAAGAATGTGCAGAACAAGTAATAACTGATAATAAATCTGAGCTAAACATCGCTAATTTAGTTGCACAAGCTTATAAACTGTCTTTGACAGGATCTACTGGACATACTTCAGTACTAGTCAAATCAAAGTCTCAAGTGAAGACGAAAAGGATAGAACCTGCTTATCAAAAAGATGACCTACGCCAGATCGTTGCAAAAGCGATCGAGAGTAACGTATCTGCCTATGAAGATATCAAATCGGTAGGATTAATTTGCGATCCACTCACTGAATACATCAACTGATATTTAAACTATGTGTGCCCTCGCTTCTTTTCCTCGATTATACCCTGATGAACTTTTATATAGTGGATTGGCTAGATATCATATTCGCAGTGGCAATCAGAGCTTTCGACAAACCGATCTAGATTTATTTGGGTACTCCTCTCAGCAAGCTTGTCGAGTCACTTTGACTAATAACTTAAAGGGTTTAGTCAAACAAATAGCTCATATCTCAGACTACAGAGTGAGATTGCTGATGGAGAATCATACTCTATACCCTTTCTACGCTGCCTTTCTAACCCCGATCGAGACAAGAAAATTAGAGTCTGCAACGATCGAGAAACGCAGTGGCTCGATACTGGAGCAAGCTAGAGTTGATTTGGACAGTACTAGCGATCGCCGAAAACACTTAAAATTCTGCTCTCTGTGTCTAACAGCAGAAATTGAACAATACGGAGAACCATACTGGCATCGGCTTCATCAGATTCCAGGATTGATAATCTGCACTCAACATCGGATTTTGTTGCTTGATAGTAGTGTGCTGATAGATAGTCATGGTGCTCATTATCATGCAGCTAGCCGTGAAAATTGCCTTATTGATATGGAGCAGTCAGAGCTTTCGCCAGACAGTCTCAAACATCTACTTGAGATAGCAACCGATCTAGTCTGGCTAGTAAATATGAGAATTGATTTCCGTGGGATGGGGTGGTTGCGAGATCGATATATTGCTGAATTGTGCAAACGAGGATCGGTCAAAAAACTACTCAGGGGAGAGTTTAAGTTTGAGGAATGGGAGCTTTTCCAATCTTTCCATGATTTTTATGGTGAGGAATGTTTGAACTGGATTGAGCCTCGTTTTGTAGACACTGAGGGTAAGTACCTCATCCATTGCTTGTTCGCAGGGGATTTAGATCCAAAGATAGATCGAGTGGCGCATATTTTAATTATCAGATATCTTTTTGGCTCAATCACTAATTTTTCGATGTCACATTAGTTAATATACAAAAACAAAAAATAAATAAGTTTAAGGTACTTTTGCCTAAAAATATAGTTTAAAATAGTAACCAAGTACTGATAACGTCAAGCTTAGTAAAATCTCGTAAGTATGACTATTCTCCTCGATCGCATTTCAGAAGAGCGAGATTGTTACCGATCCTATAGTGAGGAATTTGGCGATTATTTATTTCCGGTTGAGGGGCAATCTATTGAGGTCGATCATGCTCACCCTCTATATGGCGGTATTTGCCGGATCGTCCCAGAATTTCACGAGTACAACTCGGTGGGTATCTTTGGAATTAACGGAAAGCTAAGTGGGGCTTACTCCAGACGCTTAAATATCGATGCCGATTCTGTATTGAGGATTCGGATACCATTAGATCTGTCTCGATCGATCTACAAACTTGCCGGAAAAACTCTTCAAATTCATCAAGACAAAATCTATCTCGGCATTCCTGAGTTAGAATTGATTGTACCGTCTCAGAGCTTAGAGGCTCGGCTTGTCACGATCAAAGGTTTTCAAGATGCCAGTACATTTGAGGCAGCAGCACAAAATCATCTCGATCGATTGGAGATTGTTGGTAAAGTTCGGGTTTTAACTCGCTCTGATGGTCAGCCGAGATGTCGAACCGTCAAAATTCACAGTAAAAGAGTCGTAGGTTTTGCCACTAGAGTCGAGGAACTTAGCGATCGAGATTCGCTTATCTTACAGCAGCAGGGCATTGGCGGCAGGAGGAAGATGGGTTGTGGCTTATTTACTCCCTGAGATGGCCAAAATCCACCTAGATATTCGCGATCCAAGTATGACTTTCCTCCACCGTGCGGGAGTAGCGGGTTTATTCGTTCAATTAAACTGCGAGAACACCCGTCGATGAACGCGGTGCAGGTGCGAGAGGTTTTAAATCAAA
>ENA-OFCX01000424-OFCX01000424.1-metagenomes-genome-assembly--contig:-NODE-424-length-22313-cov-3.770375_pt1 | contig 22313 bp, 19 predicted proteins | sample MGYA00153384_OFCX01 | MGnify analysis MGYA00153384
ACTCGACACCTTCGTCGGCCCTGAGGTCGGCTGGTTCGCGCTGTCGCCGATGCTCACACTGCTCGGCGGCACCCTCGTGCTGATGCTCGCCGGAGCCCTCACGCCGCAGTGGCCCAAGGGCCTGTATGCGTTCGCCACGGCAACGATCGCCGGAGCCGCCGGCGTGTTGGCGATGGTGCAATGGGACGACATCACCGACAATGGCACCCGCACCCTCGTCGGAGGGGCGATCGCCTACGACACCCTGTCGATGTTCGTGACGATCACGATCTGCGTTGCGGTGATCCTCGTGGCGCTGCTGAGCGACGACTACCTGCGCGGCACGCCAAATGACGGCCCCGAGGTCTACGCGCTCTACATGGTGGCGGCGATCGGCGGCATCGTGATGGCGTCGGCCAACGACCTGATCGTGCTGTTCCTGGGTCTCGAAACTTTGTCGCTCGCGCTCTACGTGCTTGCGTCGAGCAACCGGCGCAGCAGCGAGAGCGCCGAATCTGGCATCAAGTACTTCGTACTCGGCGGCTTTGCGTCGGCCTTCTTCCTCTACGGCATCGCGCTGGTCTATGGCGCCACGGGCAGCACCAACATCAGCGAGATGGTGGCGGCACTGCAGAACGGTGTCGATCCGTTCGGCAACGAGTCGTTGGCGCTCGCCGGCATCGCACTGTTGATCGTGGGGCTCGGATTCAAGGTGGCATCGGTGCCGTTCCATGTGTGGGCGCCCGATGTGTACCAAGGTGCGCCCACGCCGGTGACGGCGTTCATGGCATCGGTCGGCAAGGTCGCTGCGTTTGCTGCGATGCTGCGGGTGCTCGTGATCGCTCTGCCATTCTACCGCGACGACTGGCGTCCGATCATCTGGGTGCTGGCACTGCTCAGCTTGGTGGTCGGCTCGGTCCTCGCGGTTGTGCAGACCAACGTGAAACGGATGCTCGCCTACTCCTCGATCAGCCACGCCGGCTTCATCCTGGTCGGCGTCGAAGCTGCTGCGCACGGTGCCGGCGAAGCCGATCCGGGTCCGGGCATGCCGGCGGTGGTGCTGTACCTGATCCTGTACTCGGTGCTCGTGATCGGATCGTTCGCTGTTGTCACGGTGGTGGCTCGCAACTCTGGCGGCGACACCAGCCTCGACTCGTTCAAAGGGCTCGCCCGTCGACGCCCGATGTTGGCGTTGGCGTTCACCGTGTTCCTGCTCGCGCAGGCCGGCGTGCCGTTCACCACTGGCTTCATCGCCAAGTTCGGTGTCATCCAGGCAGCCGTCGAAGTCGACAGCTACGCGATCGCCGTGATCGCCATGGTCTCCGCCGTGATTGCCGCCTTCTTGTACCTGAGGATCATGATCGCGATGTGGACCTCGGATCCGGCCGAAGGTGCGGAGCCCGTGGTCATCCCGTTCTCGATCGGTGCGGCGATTTTCGCTGCGGTGGCGTTCACGCTGGTTGTCGGGATCATGCCCGGCTGGCTGATCGATGCTGCCGACACCGTCACCGCATACGCCCGCTGATCCCCTTCGTCGGGTTGGACCTCGCGATTGCCGCGCGCCACGTCGATGAGCGGTGAGCGCTGAGCGATGAGCGAGAGGCCGGTATTCGGGCGGTTGGCTCATCGCTACGGATTGGCTCGGGTGAGGCGGGCTTGCAGTTCGGGGCCGGTGGCGGCAGGCTGAGCGTCCGTGAAGTGGCCGACGTGGAATCAGGCGGCGGTTGCCGCGGTGGTCGCGGGTCTCGTCGCGTTGATGCTGCGGAGATCACGGCCCACGCGACTCGGCGAGATCATCGGTCCGGCGGCGCTCGAGTTCGCGTTCGTGGCGTCGCTCTACTCGGTCTGGCGGATGGCCAAGAACCTGCCGCTCACCCAGGCCGACGGCGCGGTCGACCGCGCCTACGACATCGTGGCCGTGCAGGAGTTCTTCCGGTTGCCGAGTGAACTGATGTTGCAACGCTTCGTGCTCGTACACGACTGGCTGGCCTGGTTCTCGGCGTACTACTACGCGGTGGCGCATGTGCCGGGCATCGTCATCTTCCTGGTGTGGCTGTACGCCCGCCATCGCGAGGTGTACCCGCACTGGCGCAATGCGCTCGCGATCCTCACTGCGTTCTGTCTGTTCATCCGGTTCGTCAAGGTCGCGCCGCCGAGGTTCCTCACCGACCTCGGCTACGTCGACGTGTCGGCGATGTACGGCATCGATGTGTACGGCGAAGCCGGAACCGGCGTGTCGTCGCAATTCGCCGCGATGCCGTCGCTGCATGTCGCGTGGGCGGCGGTCATCGCCTTCGGTGCGTTGGCTGCGAGCACCAGCCGGTGGCGCTGGATCGGCATGGTCCACCTGGTGCTCACGATGCTGGTGATCTCGGCCACCGGACACCACTGGTGGCTCGACGGTCTCGTGGCGTTGGCGTTGCTGTGGGCTGCGCTGCAGCTCGACACGCTCGGCCGGCGGACAGTCCGCAAGCTGCGGACGGCGCTGAGTCTCGGCACCTCGAGTGCTTCGGGTGACGAGCAACTACCGGAGCCGGCTGGCGGTCTGCAACCGGCGTTCGTCGATGGTGACGCGATATGAGCGCCCATCCCGACGTGATCGCCGACATCGAACGGCTCGGGCTGATCTACGACGTGATGGACTGCGACCCCGATCTGGCCGATACCGCTCAGTTCTGCGAGGCGTACGGCGTGGCCCTGGAGGAGTCGGCGAACGCCATTCTGGTGGCGTCGAAGAAGCCGGAGGGCAATCACGTCGTCTGTGTGGCGTTGGCGCACACCCGCCTCGACGTGAACGGAGCGGTGCGGCGCAAGCTCGGGGTGCGCAAGCTGAGCTTTGCTGCGGCCGAGGTCACTCGCGAACTCACCGGTCAGGAGATCGGCGGGGTGACGATCTTCGGGCTCCCCGATGGTCTCGGGGTGTGGCTCGACGCACGTGTACTGGAGCACGACAGCGTCATCGTGGGCGCCGGTTCGCGGTCGGCGAAGATCCGTCTCGACCCGCGGCAACTCGTCGGCCTCGACCGATACGAGTTCGTCGATGACCTCGCCGTCGTCAGGGACTGACGCCGCTCGTATGTGCGGGGGCGCCTGGATTCGCTGACTACCCCACCTGACCGTTTCTGGTCAGGCGGCGGTTTGTCGGGTGGGTGGTGCGGTGGTGTGGGTGGTGCCGTCGGGGAGTCGCAGGGTGAGTTCGCGGTGGGGTCCGAGTTCGATGATCCAGCCGTTGTTGTGGATGTTGGTGTGATGGTGGCTGCAGACGGGGATGAGGTTGTCGAGGTTGGTGTGTCCGCCGTTGCGCCACCAGATGATGTGGTGGAGTTTGCAGCGGTCGTAGCTGACGGTGCAGCCCGGGATCGAGCAGCACCGGTAGAGCGCGCGTAGTGCTCGGCGTTGGGCGCTGTTGGCGAGGCGGGTGTTGCGGCCCGTGTTCGAGTCGCCTGGTGCGTACAGCACGATGCCGTTCCGCACGATCACGGTGTGGATGTCGGCGGTGCCGGCGAGGGTGGCGAGGACGCAGGCGGGGATCTCGACGGGGATCGAGAACTCGCCGACGGGGCCGTGGTGGCCGGGGGCGTCGGCGTCGATGACCACGACGAACTCGGGTGGGCCGGGCCGTGGCGGTCGTGGTCGCCTCGGTTGCTGGGGGGAAGCGGGCGATGTTTGATCGCCTGGCGTGTCTGCTGCGGCGTCGTGGCTGGCGTCGGTGTCGCCGAGGGCTTCGTCGAGCAGCAGCCGGGCGACGGCTTGCGCGGCGAGGTAGCGCTGTTTCTCGATCGGGTCATCCGGACACTCATCGGGCACTGATTGCCCGAACAGTGAGTCACCCCGGGTTTGATGCAGTGCTTATTCCGTGGCCGTCAGGTTGCGGGGAAGGAGACTGTCGTCATGGCACGTCCATCGAAGTACACACCCGAGTTCCGGCGTCGAGCTGTTGAGGAGGTTCTTGATCGGGAGCGCACGGTCACCGAGGTTGCTCGGTCGTTGTCGATCACGACACCTGAGACGTTGCGCCGTTGGGTTGTCCAGGCCCGCATCGACCGCGGGCTCGTTGTTGGTCCGACCACCGAGGAGCTGGCGGAGATCAAGGCGTTGCGTAAGGAGGTGGCTGACCAGCAACGAACAATCGAAATCTTGAAGGCAGCCACCACTTTTTTCGCGCAGGAGGCCGACCCGCGCCAGCGGTGACGGTCGGCTTCATCGACGCTCACCGCGACCGGTTCGCGGTCGCCGCGATGTGCCGCGTGTTGGAGTTCTCCGAGCGCACCTTCTACGCCGCCAAGGCCCGCCCGGTGTGCGCGCGTGCGCTTGCGGACATCGACCGCAAGACGTTGATCGAGGCGGAGTGGAAGGCCAACTACTCGTGCTATGGGGCGCGTCGATTGCACAAGCATCTGCGACGCCAGGGCCACATGATCGCCCGTTGCACCGTTGCTCGTTTGATGCGTGACCTCGGCATCCGTGGTGTGCAACGGGGACGCCGCCAGTTCACTACCCACGCCGACAAGACGGCGGACCGGCCACCGGATCTGGTCAAACGGGACTTCACCGCGACCGCCCCGAACGAGTTGTGGCTTGCCGACATCACCTATTGCTCGACATGGCAAGGTTGGCTGTACGTCGCGTTCATCCTCGACGTGTACGCACGCGTGATCGTCGGTTGGCAGATCGCCACGCACATGCGCACCGACTTGGTGATCGACGCGTTGGAGATGGCCGCATGGCGACGCGACCCGGCCGGGGACTGCGTGCATCACTCCGATGCCGGCAGCCAGTACACGTCGATCCGCTACACCGACCGCCTCGCCACAGCCGGCATCGCAGCATCCGTGGGCACCGTTGGTGACAGCTACGACAACGCGATGGCCGAAGCGTTGAACGGCACGTTCAAAGCCGAACTTGTCACCTTGCACGGGCCATGGCGCACCCGTCGTGAACTCGAGATCGCGATCGTCGAATGGATCGACTGGTACCACCACCGAAGAGCGCTTCGGATAACGAGCAGGCCGACAAATCGGACCGTCATGATCCTCGATCGGTCGCCATCGTCGCCTTGAGCACACAGGCAATCTGCACGACGTCACCGTCGAGGATCACACCGCGCTTCTACGTCTGCATGGCCAGCGTCATCACGACGTGATCACTGGTCGGACCCGGCCGTGTGCCGACTGCACACACGTTGTGCTTCCTCGCAGAGGGCAAGTTCATGCGACGGCTGCGGGCCGAGACCGCCGGTCACTACCCCCGTTACAACGGCACTGCAACGAACCGCAGTTCGAGGGCTGCATGTCCGCAGCGTAAATCACAAAGACCGGCGGTGGCCGTCGACGAGATGACCGGCGTCGTTCCCGACTATGGGATCGGTCGGGCGTCGATCTCAGACAAGACCTCGCCGATGATGCGGGTCGCGGTGTGGGGCGGAATCAGGTCGCCGCCCTCCTCGTCAGCGACTTCAGCCGCGAACGCCTGAACGGACGGTGTGCCGCCTACCAGCACGTGGCGTAGCGCCTCCGCGCCGGCGACCGGGTCGTCGAGAGCATCGATGGCTTCGGCGACGTGGTCCCGGTCCTGAGCGATGGTGTGTACGAGGGCCATCGCCTGCTCGCGGCCCGATGCGGTCGACACCGCTTCTCCCCGGTCAGGGTGCTGCTCGCTCTCCCACTCCGCGAGCGCCTCGATGTATCCGCCCTGGCCCGGTCGGATCACCATCGAACCGGGTTCGGTGACGGCGTCACCGGCACCGTCCTCCTCATGGCGACCGGGTACTACGGGCACGGTCAGGGATCCATCGTCATTTCGGATGATGCTCACAACTGGGGCTACCCGTACCGAACCCGATCCACACCTCTCAGCTCAGCGACAAGAGCGTCCGCCCACATTGCGAGTCGCTGACCCGGCGTTCTGAGGCAGTTCTCACGGGGTAACGATCAGCCTGTGCTGTTGCCGCAGCGTCATAGGTGCGGCCGGAGTCGGGTGACGATCGCGTCGGTCTGGGCGAGAGTGAGCTTGGGCACGTCGCCCCAATCCGTGCCGCCATCGGGAAGCGTGCCAGCGACGTGGAAATGGAGGTGAGGCAAGGACTGGTGTGCAGGAATGCCGTTGTTCTGCCATACGGGACGCCTTCGGGATCGAACGCCCCAACGATGGCCGCAGTCGCCCGGACGATGTCGGACATGACGGCGAGTGTCGGCACCAGGCGCACCGCACCGGCGTCGAGTTCCGCATAGGCCATGAAGTCGGTGATGATCCCGACCATGATGTCCTGGTTGCGTGTGATGCGCGCGAGCACCTCCGCCTGTGCCGTCGTGACGGGCCCGTGCATACCCAGTCGCAGCAGCTCCGCGTACCCGCCAATCGCGCCCAGCGGCGTGCGCAACTCGTGCGCAAGCCCCTCGAGCACACTCAGCGTGGTCTTTTCCGTTGTCATGCCATGCTCCATATCCGACGCGGGTATGATCAACTCCATCATCGTCACCATCGCAAGGTATGCCGCCGCAAAGCGCGTCGACAGGCGACGAGGAATGGCCAAGGTCGCTCCAGGTGCACGCGCACATCGGAGGCTCGCGCCGTTCAGCATCTGCATTACGCCGTCAGCGCCGCGGTGAATGGCCGTCGCAAACGGCCCTGATTTCTGACACGCGGCATTGCATCACACTGATCAGCGACAGCGCACGCCAACGGAAAATTGTACTCGAGTCCGGTCAGCTGGCCGATGTGTCTTTCCCTGAGCAGGGAGCCGTTGCGATGTGCCGTGCACTGAGCCGCCTCATCAATCTCCGTTGCACACGTGCAGCGCAGGTGCCCGTGGAGTGATCGCAGCGCAGGTTGCCGAACCCGACTGCTTGGCGACGAATAGACCTTCACGCAGGGCGCATCACGGTGCAACGCGTCGCTCGTCTGTGTTCGCCAGGTGCGGCAGTGAGTGACGAGGGCACGCGCGCATTCGCAGTCGTCGCGCAGATGCATTCCGACACTGCATGAGCACTGCGCAATCGTACGGGCCGGACCGTCACTCCGGCATCTTTGTCATCTCGAGTACGATCGCCTGACGAAACTGCGAATGATCGCAGCTGGTGCAGCGTTGCTCATGGCGGCCGCCTCGCCCGCACTGGCGCGACCAATGAACTGCACCGCCACCGGCCGCTTTATGAGTGCTGACCAACGTGCAACAACGCGTCCGCGCTGATGAAGGCCACGTGTTCGTTCGACGCATTGCATTTCGTGTTCAACGGCACGAGCGCGATCAACATCGACAGCAACACGGTTGCGAGCCTGCGTTCGTTTCTGCTGACTGGTATGAACGCCAACATGACGATTCCATCGTGGCACGGCCACGTTCGAGTCGTTCATCAGCCAGACGACGCCATCCAACGGCAACACCTCGTTTCTCGGCTCAGTCATGGGCTCGGTCACGATTGGCGTCGGCGGCAATGTCACGTCCCTAATCTGGCTGCCGACGAGTCAGGCCAGAACCATCGAGAACACCCAGTACGAACTGACCTATCACACCATCAAGCCGGCGGCTGATCGCGGGTCAGCGGTACTCGTAAACAATCTGCGAGGCATCAGCACGACCGTCATGACGAAGGTCGTTTCTGAATCATCGACGGAGCGATTGCCACGTACCGGCTTGGCGGTGTTGTTCCGCATGGCGCTTCAGCGCAGGAACGTTCACGCGATTCGTGCAGATCGTCCGGACATGAGGATGATAAAAAAGCCCAGGTGACAGTGGAGTCACCTGGGCTTTTCCGCTGACGCAACAGGACATCGCGCCTGCGACGTCGTCACGGCGCCGCGGCAGACGTCTCGGCGAGCAGTCGCTTCAGGGCTGGAAAGTCGACCGGCTTGATGAAGTGATGTGTGAAGCCCGCGGCAAGCGCCTCGCGCTTGTCCTCCTCGCGACCCCAGCCGGTCAGTGCGACCAGCACGATGCGCCCGGAATCCGGCGCTTGCCTGATTCGCGCAGCAGCCTCGTAGCCGGACAGCTTGGGCAGTGTGATGTCCATGAGGATCAGGTCCGGATGCAGCTCCGCCGCCATTTCGACGGCAGCCAGACCGTCGTAGGCAGTCTGGGCGTCGTGACCCAGCATGCGCACCACCGCCGTGAGGCTGTCGGCGCTATCCACATTGTCATCCACCACGAGCACGCGACATCGCGATGGCGTCATCACCAAGGGCTCCGCGCTCATACCGGCATTCCCGCTGCGCCGCGACGTTGCACTGATACTCCGCGTGTATGAAAGCTGTGCTGGCCGTCGTTGGCGCGAACCTGCGCCGCGAGTCTCGAGCGCATCGACGGGACAAGGGAGTTAGTCCAGACCGCTTCGCCGCGCAAGCGCACGCGGCGAAGCGGACTGTGCACCGTCGCGGGCGCACATCAGTCCGCAGCCTGCCGACGCCCGTGCTCCGCGATGGTTCTCCTGATCTCGTTCAGCAACTGATCGGGCGTGAACGGCTTGTGCAGGAAATTCGTGCGTGGGTCGAGCACTCCGTGGTGCACGATGGCATTGTCGGTGTAACCCGACATGCACACGTGTACAGCGAACCGGGGCTTGGCACGACATTCAAGGTCTATCTGCCTCGCGCCGCAGGCGACGCGCCAGCGGTTCCTGCGGCGTCATCGCACTCGAACGATGCCGTAGACCGTGGCCAACCCGAGACCTGTACCGGCACCGACGGGCTTCGTGGTGAAAAATGGGTCAAATATCTGTGCGCGCGTCACGTCGTCCATCCCGGTACCGTTGTCCGAGACCGCGAGCATGACGTATTCACCGGCCGCGACACCGAGGTGCTGGTCCCTATACTCGGTATCGACGACCACCTGTTCTGTCTCGAAGGTGATCGTGCCGCCGCCTGGCATCGCATCGCGTGCGTTGAGGGCAAGGTTCAGTATCACCTGCTCCAGCTGGTTCGGATCGGCGAGCACCGTCCATGTCACGGGACGCGTCACCATGTCAATCTGGATCTGCTCGCCGATGAGACGACGCAGCATCGTATGGACGTCCAGCAGCACGCTGTTCACGTCGAGGCGGCATGGTTGCAGGACCTGCGTCGTGCGCGATGCCACCCGCGAGGCGTCCCACCGCATCCAGACGCTGCGACTGCTCCAGCTGCTGCTGCATGACCTCCATCCGGCGCGCCGTTTCCACCTGTGCGCTGATGTCGACCTGTGTGCCCGCCCATTCGCGTACTGCGCCCGTCTGCTCGAACACAGGTACAGCCTGTGCCCGTACGTGGCGCCAGCTACCGTCGGCATGCTGGAGGCGATGCTGCGAGTCGAACGGCGTGCGCGTCTCGATGGCATGCTGCCAGCGCTGCAGCACCTCAGCGCGATCGTCTCCGTGCACCAGCAGTCCGGTGTCGCGGGGCACACGCGACAGCGGTGCTCCGGTGAATTGCTCGTACTCATTCATATCGCTTGGCGTGCCCTCGGGCGTCGTCGTCCACACGCTGTCGGCTGACGCCTGCACGAGGGCACGATACCGCGCCGCGCTCTGCTCGAGTCGCAGGTGCGCCTCTGAAAGTTCAGCAGTGCGGACGCGCACCAGCTCCTCGGCATCCTCATGTGCGCGTGCGAGGGCACGCTGCGCCAATTCACGCTCGCGCGCCTCGCGCACGAGCTGCGCATTCGTGTCGTGCAGGCGGACGTTGAGCACCTGCAGCTGCGAGGAGCTGGGTAGCGCGACTGCCTGCGGCAGCAGCTTCACCAGCAGCACGGCCGTACAAACCGATACCGCCGCCGTTGCCGCCTTGACGATACCGCTGAGCCACCAGTTCTGTAGACGCCGAGCACGTGTGAGGTGCCGCAAAGCAGGATGAAGGCGCCGAAGCAGAGAAAGACGAGATTGAACGGCACATCGGGTCGCCGCTTCGCGAAGCGCAGCAACGACACGGGAATCATGAAGTACGCCAGCGCAATCACCGAATCGGAGGCCGCATGCAGCCAGAGCAGCGCGGATTCCAGAGCAGGCAGTAGCCGTGCGGCATGCCGTCCATGAGCAGGGTGAGCAGGCGGGGCATCCGGGGTTCCTTGCTGATTGTCAGTCGTGCGCTGGATCTGACACGAGTATCCGCAGAACGTCGTCAGTGAGCCGAACTGCAATGGCCCTGAACATCGTTGCACCTTGCGAATCAAGGCTACAACGCTGCGTCATCGACAAAGAATGTCACGTGTTGTCAAATATGTCACAGCTCACCATTGGCATCGGTACTGCGTATCGTGTCACACCGTGCGCGTGCATGAGTATGAACTCATGTCAGCTCGACGCAGACCCGATCTCCCCGGATCCATTCGTCTCACATCTCGCGACCGTTCTCGAGCGAGATCTTCACGCCGTTGTCGTGGAGTCGCTTCACGACCAGAAGCGATCGGCGCGTGATGAGCACGGATCGCAGCGGTGATGGTGACGAGTGCTGTCACCGACTGACGGATGGACGGTCATGTACCGTGCGCAGCCCTGCATCAAACAACGCCATCGTGATGGATCGTCACTCACGCTGCAACGCGCGCATCGAACGCGTCACGCTGCATCGGTGCGCTGCTGTATCTTGTCGGCGAGTGCAGGTCGCCTTGCGAATCCATGTCCCCTGCTGGCCCCTGACCCTTCCATGCAATTGACCTTGCGATTTCTGTCGCTCGTTACCCTCGCCGTCATTGCGGTGTTTGCCGCACCCGCAGCGCATGGGCAGGCTCGCTCGTTGCTGCCTGCGCCGGACCTGAAGGGCTGGCATGCGGACGTGCCGAACGCGGACACCATGCCCGGGCTCGCGTCACCGTTCGTCGTGCACCAGGGCGTGCTGCAGATCGCCGGCGAACCGCGCGGCCACCTGATCACCGACTCCACCTACCGCAATTATCGACTGGTGGTCGAGTACCGCTTTCCCGGCACGCCTGGCAACGCCGGCGTACTGATTCACGCGTCGACGCCGCGGGCTCTTTATTCGATGTTTCCCAAGTCCATCGAGGTACAGATGGAGTCGGGGAACGCCGGTGATTTCTGGTGCATCGTGGAGGACATTCGGGTGCCGAACATGCTGCGTCGTCGTGGCCCACGTGCCGCGTGGGGCATCACGGAGGGAAAGGGCCGTCGGATCCGGCACCTCGTCGACGGCGTGGAACGCCCGCGGGGCGAGTGGAACCGCATGGTGATCACGGCGCAGGGCCGCACGATCACGGTGCATGTCAACGATCGACTCGTGAATCGCGGCACGAATGCCACGGCGGACCGCGGGCAGATCGCGATCCAGTCGGAAGGCGCAGCCGTCGAGATCAGGACGCTGGAACTGACGCCGCTGTCCATGCGGCGGTGAACGCCACGCGCACCCGGTCGCATGCTGCGGTGACCGAGCGCGTATGACGACTGCGGGCAGCTGCCCGCGTCAGGCCAGGCCCAGCTTGCGCAGGACCTCCTGTGGCGGCCCGTCGAACTTCGCCAGCGGCACGTTCCCGATGTACTGCAGGTCCTTCATGCCGGCCGCGCTGGTATAAAAGCCGCTCGCTGTGAGATTCCTGATCTCGGCGAAGAACACGGCGCCGGCCTTGAACGCCGGCGTCGCGGCGGGGGAGTAGCAGATGTCATCGCAGATCGCGGTCTGCTGCGCGATTGTGAGCAGGGCAAAGTTTCGCGTGAAACGCTTGCCGCTCTCGACGTTCAGCCAGGTGAGCCCACCGCGCACGCGTACCAGCGCGCGCTCGGCCCAGTCGTACGGGGCGCTGACATACTCGTTGATGTAGGCTGGCACGCCCACGGTCGACGCCGCCGGGCTGGTGTCGTCGGCGGGAATGATCGCGTCGCAGAGTGCGGCGAGTGTGGCCAATTCCGGCGCCGACAACAGACGTGGCCACGACGATTTCGGCGTGATCAGGTCCGGGTCCGTCACCGTACCGCGTGGCCCCGACCTCGGCGGCACCGGCGAGTTGCCGGCGCGTGCGCGCGGCGTGATCGCGATGGGCTGCTGCGCATCGGCGACGGCGGGAGTGAGACCGTCGGCGAGTGTCGCGCCAGCGGCGGCGACGGCGATGACCTTCAGCGCCTCGCGGCGGTCCATCGGCGGTGTCCGTTCGTCACGCATCAGATGTTCCTCCGCTGCATCTCGCCCAGAATGTGATCACAGGTGCGCCACGCCAGCGCGAGGATGGAGAGCGTCGGGTTCTTGTCGGCGTTCGAGACGAAGGGTGCGCCATCGGTAACGAAGAGGTTCTTCACCTCCCACGACTGGCAGTACTGGTTCAGCACCGAGGTGCGTGGATCGGTGCCCATGCGACAGGTCCCGACTTCGTGAATGATCTGTCCACCACGGGCGATCACCTTTGCGCCGTCGGTCTCCACCGTGCCGTTCACGGTGCCGCCCATGGACGTGATGATGTCGGCGAACGTGCGCACCATGTGCGCAGCCTGCTTCGTCTCGTGCTCCGACCACTGCCAGTGGAAGCGCAGCACGGGAATACCCCACTGGTCCACCACCGTCGGGTCGATTTCGCAGTACGAGTCCTCGTTCGGAATCATCTCGCCACGACCGTCGAAGTGCATGAAGCTGCCGTAGTATCGACGCGCCTCGTCCTTGAACTTCTTGCCGTAAGCACCCTTCGTCTGCCGTTCCAGGCCGCCGAAGATTCCCGGGCCCGGCATCTCGCGACCGCCGCCGAATTCCACATGGTAGCCGCGCGCGAATCCGAGCTTGCCGCCAAGCTGGTTCTTGTACTCCCACCATGGCATGTACATGTGCAGGCCGCTGGCGCCATCGGTGTTGTGCGGCGGCAGGTTCTCGAGCATCGGAATCTGTCCACCAATGCCGGCACCGACGGTGTCCATCAGGTACTTGCCCACCAGCCCACTGCCGTTCGAAATACCGTTCGGGAACTGCGAGCTCTTCGAGTTCAGCATGATGCGCGCGGTCTCGCAGGCACTGGCGGCGAGCACGATGACGCGCGCGGTGACATGCCGGTCGGTGCGTGTCGCCTTGTCGATGTAACGCACGCCGGTAGCCTTGCCCGTCTGGTCCACTGTGACTTCGCGCACCATCGCATCGGGCACGATGTCCACGTTGCCGGTCATGAGTGCAGGCGGCAGCAGCACGGTCGTGGACTGGAAGTTCGCCTTCACCGAGCAGCCCCACCCGCACGGTGTCGCCCACAGGCAGGCCTGGCGCTGTCGCATGGACTGCGCGAGCACTTTCTGCGCGAGCGGATTGCCCGGGTGGATCTTTTGCGGCAGCGTTTCCGCGTCCTGTCGCTTCGTCATGATCGCGAGGTGCGACGGAATGACGGGGATGCCGAGCGGTGCCGCGTGCTTCTTTGCCAGCAACTCGGTGGCGCGTGGAGCCGGCGGTGGCATGAGCACACCTGGCGACGAGGCGGGTGTGTTTTCCAGGTTGTCGTCGCCGCCGTAGACGCCAATCAGCATTTCGGTGCGATCGTAATACGGTGCCAGGTCGTCGTACGTCAGCGGCCAGTCGGCGCCCAATCCGTCGCGCGTCTTCGGCTTGAAGTCATACGCGCCCATGCGCAGCGAGATGCGGCCCCAGTGGTTCGTGCGCCCGCCGAGCATGCGGGCACGCCACCATCTGAAATCGGTGCCCGGCGCATTGGTGTACGGCTCGCCCGGCACGTCCCACCCGCCGTCCACCGTGGCGTCGTAGAAGCCGAACGGTTTGTGCTTCGTGCCGGCCCCGAGCAGCGGCGCCTGTCGCGGCAGCTTGAACATCGGCGTCTCGCGAACCGGGTCGTAGGTCCGTCCCGCCTCGAGCACCAGCACCTTCTGGCCCGCGACGGCGAGCTGGTAGGCGGCCATGCCGCCGCCGGCACCGGAACCGACCACGATCACGTCGTACTTCGTCTGCGACTTGGGACTGGCCTGCACCACGCGGTCTCGCTCCTAATTGGGTCCGGCGGGAACATAGCGCGCGGTCAGGCCCCGTCGAAGCGTGCCGCTGGAGGCTCCGGATCACCGGCGGTGGCGATACTTGGTGATGACCTGCTCCGGACGTCGACGCGGGTGGCACTCCGGGCACTTTCACGCGCACGTCGCGCGTGTGCGACTCAGAAGCTGATGCGGATGCCTGCGCTGGCGAAGCGACGAGCCTCGTTCTGGCCGCCATCCACGAACGTATTGAAGGTGTTCAATGACGTGCCACCCGATGACTGACCGACTTCGGCCGCCAGCTTCAGCAGCGGCAGGTTGAACGCGAGCGACGCGTACACGACGTCGCGCTTCGTCTGCTGCACCAGGGTCGTCGATGCTCCGCCGGTGTTGCCACCTTCGTTGACCGACGCACTGATGTTCAGGCGCGTGTCGTACGTGTCACGACCGGCGCCGCCACCAATCTCGATGAAGCCAAGCTTCTTGGACACCGAGAGTCGATACGCTTCGGTGCCGACCGAGAACCCGGTCAACGAGAGCGCATCCGTACCACCCGTGCCACCTTGAAAGGACGCCGTCAGGTCGGCCGTCGGCAGGTCACGCTTGATGTAGCTCGCCGAGATGGCCGGAATGAGGTGCGCATCGCGGGTGAGGCCGACGCGGCCGCCGTAGCCGAACTTGAAGCGCTTGCCGGGCACCACGAGCGAGACCTCCTCGACATCCACATCGGGCAGGTACGCCACGTTCACGATGCCGTCCAGCGAGAACAGGCGGGTGAGCCCGACCGGGAAGCCTTTGAAGAGGCCCATGCCAACGTCGACCACGGGCGCCGGGACAGGCGCGGAGGTGGTCCTTATCTGCGAGGCGCGCGCGCCGAGAGGACTGAGCGTGATGTCGTCCACGTCCGGCACGCGCCCTTCGACGGCACTGACGCGCAGGTTCGCGGAAAACTTCCCCAGTCCGCCGAGCGTGTTGGCAGTGCCGAGAATGGCTCCACCGCCGCTGAGGGCCTGGCCGAACTGCGGCATCATGAACCGGAACAGATCCACGGCCTTCTGGCAGGCATCGGCCGCGTAGCCGCGCACGGCGACCGGACCGGTGATGGCGCAGGACACTTGCGCGGACACGATCGTAGGAGCAGCGGCGAGCAGCAGGGCCGTGGCGAAGCGGTGGCGTGCGGTCATGATGACGTGGCAGGAGTGATGGTGGAGAACACATATACGGTAATGCCTCTGGCGCGCGGGCGTCACCACGTATGGACTGCCGTGCGTGCCGCAACGGGTGGTCGGCGCGCGCGTGATCCCATTCTACGACCAGCAAGCGCGCCGTTCGTCACAACATCGGAGGATAGCAGTCCTGCTCAGCGGAAGTTGCGCAACCCGGTCGCCATGCCATTCCGCGTGCGCTCAATGAGGCGTGGGCATTGCACGCGTCAGTCCGCCTGCGAACGACCGGTCGAGATCAGCGCTAACTGCTGCCGGATGGCCTCGGCGAGCTGCCGGCCGGTAAATGGCTTCGCGAGGAACCCGGCACGCATGCGGCGCAGGAAGTCCGACATGTCGGCATCGGCGCTGAATCCCGAGATCACCACCGCGGGCAGGTCGGGCCATTGCAGACGCATGCGTTGAATCAGCTCACGCCCCGACATGTGCGGCATCATGTAATCGGTCACGAGTGCGCTCACGCTGCTGCCGCTTTCCTGCAGCACCCGCAGCGCCTGCGCGGCGGAGTCGGCCACCTCGACGTCGAAGCCGTCGTGCACCAGCAGGCGACGCAACGTCTCGCGGGGGCCCTCGTCGTCGTCGACGAGCAGCACGAACTGCCGGAGCGCAGCCCGCGGCGTCGATGCCGACGCACTTCCAGGTGCAGTCGTGTACGGGTTGACGCAGGGCAGCAGCATCGAGAAAATGGAGCCGGTGCCGACCGTGCTGCTGCAGCGTACACCGCCGCCGGCACGTTCCGCGATCGAGAGGGCGGTAGCCAGGCCAAGCCCCGTACCCTGACCCGACGGCTTCGTCGTGAAGAACGGCTCGAACATGTGTGCACGCGTCTGTTCGTCGAAGCCCGTGCCGGTGTCCTGCACGGAGATCGCCACATGCACGCCAGACAGCGGGTTCGGCGAGCCGAACATGCGCTCGCCGTGCAGCTGTTCAACGGCACTTCGCAGCGTGATCACGCCGCCGGCCGGCATTGCGTCGCGCGCATTGGCCAGCAGGTTCAGCAATGCGAGTTCCACCTGATTCGGATCGGCAAAGACTTCCGCGGCGCCGGATTGCAGCTGCAATGCGAGCGTGCAGTGCGGTGCGATGACCTTGCGCAGCAGCGGCGCGGTCTCGCGCAAACGTTCGTCCAGTCGGAACGACACGCTTTGCTCCACCTGCTGCCGCGTGAACGTGAGCAGCTGGCGCGTGAGCCGACGCGCGCGATCGGTGGCGTTACCGATACTGGCAAGATCGACCCGACGCTCGGCATCGAGCTGCGCATCTTCCAGCATCTCGACGCTACCGCCGATGATGGTGAGGAGATTGTTGAAGTCGTGTGCAACGCTCGCGGCGAGCCGTCCCACGATCTCCAGCTTCTGGACGTGGCGGAGCTTTTCCTCCATGGCGCGATGCTGTGCGAGCTCGCGCAGCATCGCGCGTTCGTGCGAGATGTCATCGAAGGTCCACAGTCGGCCGCGTCCTGCCTCGGCGTCGATCGGGACGCTCATGACGCGGAGGGTGCTGCTGCTGCCGTCGTCGAGCTCCCAGATCCAGTCCTCGATGCGCGCATCGGGATCGGCCGTGATGCGATTGGCCTCGCGGCGCACGAATTCGCTGTTCCTGACGCGAGCGCACAGCGAATCCATTGCCCGTGCGATCACCTCACCGGTCACGATGCCGGCCGGAATATTGAGCCAGCCGGCTGCGGCCGGATTCACGACCGCTTCCGCCCGCAGGCTGTCGGCAAAGATCACACCTTGCGGCACGTGTGCCATGATTGCGCGCAGCCGGGCCACATCGTCGGGAACACCGCCATCGGCACCGGGTCCGGGTCCGACGAGCAGCAGCTGCAGGAACCGCGGATCATCGCGCACATGCGCAGCAATCTGCGCCACGTCGTTCCAGGCGAGCAGCAGTGACACACCGCGACGACCTGACAGATTTTCCGGGCCATGCACGAGCGCGGCGGCGGCTGGCATCGTGGGCAGCTGGAGCAGCACCGCGAGTGGCAACAGGCGCCGCGCATCGTGCAGCGCGAGTGTGACTGATGCGTCGTTTTCACGCCATGCCGCGGGCACGCGCATGGTGTGCGGCTGCCGCAGTGACGGGTCCGCGCCGCTCACCTCGATGAGATCGTCGCCGAGCCAGCGGATCAACGCGATGAAGTCAGCCGCGGCAAGCTGTCGGATGGCGATCAGCATGAGCCCTTGCGCTTCTGTACGGTCACGTCCAGGAATCCAGCACGTGGTGCAGAATCTGCGCTACTTCATCTGGCGCCGTGAGATGCGGCAGGTGCCCATGCGCCTTGAGCCGCACGAGCGTGGCGTTGGGCAGCTGCCGCGCGAGATATTCACCAGCGGTGACGGGCACCGCAACGTCCACCAGCGAGTGCAACACCCAGACGGGCTGCGTCACGCGCGGCAGCGGTGCGCGGAAGTCCGCATAGAAAACCATCTGCAGCGTACGCAGTGCGATGTCGGGGCGTATCGCGGCAAGCAACGAACTGTATTCCGCGGCCTGCGCGGCAGTGGCATCCGGACCGATGGCATCGATTGCGAACTGATGGGCCCAGGTCACGAAGTCATTCTGCGCTCCCGCCAGCAACGCCTCGATCGCATCGCGCGAAAAGCCGGCGCGAAAATCCACGTCGTCCAAGTAGCGCGGGCAGGAACAGATCAGTGCGAGCCTGCCGATCCGCTCGGGCGCAGCGATGGCGGCGAGGAGCCCGATGATGCCGGAAATGGAGTGTCCGACGAAGAGCACGTCACGCAGATCCATTTCGTCCAGCAATTCGACGAGGTCATCCACGTACGCGAAGAGCGATCCGTACGCTTCGGCGACATACGCGCCAGGCGGGGCGAGTGGTGAATCGACGTTGTCGAAGCGCACGATGCGTGCGCGATCCTTCAACGATTCGGTGACGTGACGCCAGGTGGCCTGCGAGGTGCCGTGCCCGTTGCCGAACACGATCACGCGCTCGCCTGAGCCGGTGATCGTTGCGCCCAGGCGTCGTTGCTGCCGTGTTGCAGGCTTTGACATGACGTCCTGGGTCAGTCGTGGAAAAGCGGGTTGTAATTGGAGCCAATGAGTTCGCTTTCCGGCGCACGCGTCAATCATGACCGGGTGCAGCGAAAAATGCCATATGAGGCTTCTAACGTTGCGGTTCGTTACATATTATCAATTTTCTGAGGAGCTTCGTGAGCACGAGCAAGGCTGGGTTTCCATGCTCGCGGTAGTGCACTCAGCTGGGCAAGGGTTTACGGGCGCCGCCTGCATGGTCATGCTTCGCGGATGACAAACCCCATCACGCGCGTGGCCATCGTGCTCAACAACGCCTCTGGCGACGGTGCGGCCGATGCGGCGCGGTTGGCAATCGCGCCGGTTTTCGAGGCCGCGGGCATTGAAGCGGAGTTCCTGATGCTGGCCGAGGGAAACGATCTCGCGGCGATGCTCACGCGCATTCTCGCGTCCGGGGTGGACGCCATCGTGGCGGGGGGCGGCGATGGCACGGTGAACAGCGTTGCGGCGGCCGTCGTCGGGCATGACGTCACCTTCGGCGTCATTCCGCTCGGCACGCTGAATCATTTTGCGCGCGACCTGGGCATCCCACTCGACGCGGCCGACGCGGCGCGCGTCATCGTGGCCGGCCACACCATGCCGGTGGATGTCGCGGAGGTGAACGGGCGCATCTTCCTGAACAACTCGAGCGTCGGGCTCTACCCGCGCATCGTGCGGCTGCGCGAGCGGTACAAGGCGCGCGGCATCGAGAAGTGGGTCGTCGCAACGTGGGCGACGCTCCGGGTCACGCGTCGCAGCAATCCGCTCCGCGTGCTACTCCATGTGGATGGAACGCGCGTGTCACGCACCACGCCGCTCGTGTTCATCGGGAACAACGAGTATCGCATGGCCGGCTTCGATGCCGGGTCACGAGCGTCACTCACGGACGGGCGGCTGGCGATCTACATCGTGGCAACCAGCGGGCAGCTCGGGTTCCTCAAACTCACCTGGCGCATTCTTACCGGTACGGCGCATGGCTCGAGCGACCTCCTCATGCTGCGCGCAACGGAGGCCACGATCGATATGCCGCACGAAGCGGCCATGACCCAGCTCCCCGTCGCGCTGGACGGGGAGATCGCCTCGGTGGAGCTGCCGCTGCGCTACGCGATCAACCCCGGCGCGCTGCGCGTGGCAGTGCCTCGCTGACTGCATGCGCGCTGGCGATCAGCGCGACGTGAGCGGCCTGACGGACACCTTGTCCACATGCAGGTTCAGCGCATGGTTCACGCGCAGGCCAACGATGCCGTCGGTGGGCAGCTCGCTGCGCGGTGCGTCCAAGACCTGCGTGCCGCCCACCGACATGGTGACACGATCCGCACGCGCCTCGATCACGAGTGGATACTTCACGCTTGCGCCGGCAGTGGAGGTCCATTGTGGAATTGCGGCATTCGCAGTCCAGTCGCGTACGGTTCGAGTAGCTGCCCCCTCGCGCACCTTCAACAGTGCCTTGCCGTCGCGGCGCACCAGCGCATACGCATAGGTGGGGGCGGACGAGCTCAGACCGCGACCGCCGAAGATCACGCCGAAGCCTTCCGCGCGTGCACCGGGGTTGTAGAGAAGAAGCGTCGCCTCGAGCCGCCAGTTGCCGGAGGCGCGCATGGTGCTGTCAAAAACGATGGTGGCGGGTCCGGTGGTGACGTGAAACCCTGGCTTCATCTCGGCCAGTCGTACCTCGGCATTGTTGCCGCCGGCATCGGCTCGCGCGACCCATCCTCGTGGTGCCTTCGCAGGCGCAGTGGCCGGCCTGGACTGTGCCGCCGCGACGATGGGGTGCGTGGACAGTGCGCCCAGCACACAGGCGCCGATTGCCGCAGTGCGGCGGAGTGTCGAATTTGTCATGCCTGCAACGTCGAACGGTGTTGCGCTTTACGCAATCGGCACGCAAGGGCAGAAGCTCTCACTGGGCCGCTGCCGCCGCGCACGTGATGCCCCGGTCGCACGGACCGCAATGTCCGCAACCGTCAGGGCGGGCCTGCGCCGATGTATCGGTCAAAGTGATCGACGAGTCGGCGTATCAGATACGTGGCGTAGTAGGGACGCTGCGTCCAGCCATGCGTGGCCGCGGGCGCAAAGGCGAAGTCGAAGTCCTTGCCCAGCCGCATGAACTCCTCGGCCAGCGTGACGCTGGTGGCGAACGGCACCACGTCGTCCTGCATGCCGTGAATGATCAGGAGATGGTCGCGCAGGTTGCCTGCGTACTGCAGCGCGCCGCGCGTGAATGTCTGCGGGTGTGTCTGCGGACGGCGCGCGATGGCCACGTCATCGCTGCCGAAGAACTTCGGATCAGTTGCGGGGGCACCGGCCACACCTGCCTGAAACAGGCCGGGCTTTTTGAGTAGTGCATAAACCGTGAGCGTGCCACCGTAACTGCTGCCCCAGATGCCGAATCGTGTGGGCGCCACGAATGGCATCGCCTTCATGTAGTTCACGGCAGCCTGCAGGTCTTCCAGGTCCTCGCCACCCCAATCCATCAGAAACTTCTCGCGGAACTCGCGGCCGTAACCGGTGCTGCCGCGGACGTCCACCTGCACGACGATGTAGCCCTTCTCGATCGCGAGATACTGCTGCAGCGCGGCGTAGCGTCCCTCCCACCGGTTACGCACCGTATTGGAGTACACGGGTCCGAAGAGCACCGGATACTGCTTCGTCCGATCGAGGGCGGGGGGATACGTGATGCGCAGGTGCAGCGGCGGCGTGTTGAGTCGTGCGGGAAGTGAGACGTACTGCGGGTGCACCCACTGCGTCGTCGCGAAGTCAGCGGCCTGCGAACGCGTGATGCGCCGCTCGGTCGCGCCGGCGCCTGTGTCCAGCAGGTAGAGTTCCAGCGGCGTGACGTCGTTCGACGACAGCAGGGCGATGCTCTGTCCGTCGGGTGACACGAAGGGTGCGTGTGTTCCGGCAATCGTGGTGAGCCGACGCTTCCGGGAGCCGTCGGGCTGCATGCGCCAGACATGGCGCTCGGAAGGATTCGGCTCGGAGCTGACCCACGTGATGCTGCGTGTGCCGGCATGCGCGATGGCGGCTCCGGCGACATCGTGCGGACCTGTGGTGAGTGCGCGCAGCACGGTGTCGCCGGGTGTCAGCAGGTACACCCGATAGCGGTCATCCAGATCGCCCGTCAACAGGACATGCGCGCCATCGGCCGCCCACGACGTAGCGATATCATTGTAGATGCGTGTCTCGCGGTGATCGTACCAGATGCGCCGCGCGCTGGTGCTGCCCGGTGACACGAGGTACACGCCGCGGTCGATCGCGTCGTCGCTCTCGCGATCGATCAGCAGCGTGCCGGTGGGTGACCAGGCGTAGTTCACGATGCGTGTCGCACTGGAATCCGGCAGCTCGATGAAGCGCAGCGTGCGCGATGCGACGTTCAGCAGGCCGACCTTGCGCACCTCGTTCGCATCGCCGGGCGCGCTGCGGCGCACGCTGTTCAGCACGGGCGCCGCGCCAAGGTAGTACGGAATGCGCATGACCGGCACACCGCGACGATCCACGTAGTGCACGGCGATCGTCTTCGAGTCCGGCGACCAGCCGTACGAGGGTGCATCGCCGCCCCACGTCGCGCTGCCGATTTCGACGTCCGGACGGAAGTAGGTGCCCAACGGTACCGTGCCGATCGGAGCGACCGCCACGCTGGTCACGCGCACCGGCGCGCCACCATTGGCCGGCATCAGCCAGAGATCGCCATCGCGCAGGAACGAGATCTGCCGGCCATCGGGTGAGACGGCGATGTCGGATCGGTCACCGCCGTCGGCAGTGAGCCGCGTGAGCTGTCCCTTTAAGGTCGCGCGCCAGATGTCACCGCCTTGCACGAACAGCAGCGCGTCGCCCGCCGGCAGCCGCGCCTGCACCTCCCAGCCCGCCGGCAGCCCCTGCTGCACCATCGCCGCATGGTCCTGCCCGGTATCGGCACGGCCTTCCAACTGCAGGATGAAAGCGGTGCCTGAACGCAATTGGTCCAGGTTCAGCGGCTGTCCCGTCAGCGTGAAGAACCGCCGCGCGATGCGCATCGCGTTGCGCCCCGCCGGCAGCGCGGTGAGGGGGATGCCGGTGATGCTGGTGGTAGCCCATACCGGGCCGTCACCGTTGTTGCGCATTGTCGCCGGCCCGGTGACGGGGGCCACGATCAGCGTCGCCGGCTGCGGCAACGGTGCCCAGAGCGCAGCCGCAGCGGGAACCACCGGCGGCGGCGGCAGCGATATCGGCAGCGTCA
>ENA-OFCX01000425-OFCX01000425.1-metagenomes-genome-assembly--contig:-NODE-425-length-22265-cov-4.925034_pt1 | contig 22265 bp, 21 predicted proteins | sample MGYA00153384_OFCX01 | MGnify analysis MGYA00153384
CCTAACGAGACAGGGTTCTGCTGCACGGCGACCGCACCTTCGTCACTCCTGGACACTGACCGCCGGTCGCCGTGGCTGCAGCAACCCGTGTTAGACACCACGTTGCTCAAAGATCGTCAGGCGTCAGACCTGTATGCTGCGCAATACGACGCAGCATGCTCGGTCCGATTTCTTCACCGTCGTGGAAGGCAAACACGTAATTCGGCCAGCCCTCACGCGCGAGCACGCGGTGCGAACCCGTCTGCCGCTTCAGTGCCCAGCCAATCCGTTCCAGCGCGGCGTAGACCCGGCGCGCCTTGGTGGACGCGAAATTGCTCACGCCGCGAGGAACGTCACGTTGAGGAACTCCGGTACAGCCTCGCCGTGCTCCAACCGGTCCGCCAGCACCCTCAGCGCGAGCGCCTGCACCTTCGCGACGGCGTCCGTTTCGGTCACGCCGTAAGCCAAGACGCCGGGCAACGCGGCGACCGCCGCAATCCAGCGACCGTCCACTTCCTGTTCGAGCTCGATCGACAATGTCATGGTGCCTCCGACCTCAATGGTGCCGGGTCCGCGCGCGGCGCGCTAGGCACGAATGCGCCGCCGGGCTCACCTGAGCGCGAGCCCCCACAGTGCCCGGGATCAACGGGCCCTCTCCGCGCGACGCCGACAGTCGGAGCGGTGTCTAACGAGACAGGGTTCTGCTGCAGCTGCGGCCGCACATATGGCTCTCTTGCACACGACACCTGGGCCGCAGCGTCGGCAGCAACCCGTGTTAGCACGCGCCCGCGCTGCGCAGCAGTGGCTGGCTAGAAACTCATCCGAAGCCCGACCGCAAGCGTGCGACCAGCGTGCAGAGTTGCACCGAAGCGCCCTGGCGCTAGTGGTTTCCACGCTTCACCACCGCTAGCAGCACCAATACCCGTGCCGATAAGGGTAATTAGCACAGCAACGGGCGCGGCGAGCGCGACGTTGGTATAGCCCATGACCTCACCATCGACCTTGGCATCGGCCAACAGTCCCGCCACAATGACCGCGACACCAACGCCCGCGCCAATTAGCGCACCACGCTTCGCCGCGCGCCCTCTCGGTATCCCGGTCAACATCTCTGCACGGAGCACGTCGGTCTGCGCAACAGCCGTCAGAATCTGCGTTTTTACATCGCGTACAACGACACTGTCGGCTGAAACACGAACGACTCGACCGTCCACGACTCCGCCGTGCGCCGTCTGCATGCGCACGCGACGGTCCTCGACGCGTGTCGGTAATGCTTGCGCCTCGACGCGGACGGTCGCCCACACCAGAAGCATCGAGCAAAGGGTGCTGCGGAAATCTCGCATTGGACGGGACTCCAAGGATACGGCGCAATACGAATGAATGAAGCGAGCTAACGAGAATTCTACCGCGAGCAAAAACTTCAAACTCTTGCGGCCGCGAGTTTCTATTGCTCGCCGCCGCACATTTGCAGCTGTCGAGATATCGCACGAAAGTCCGATAAGTGCCAGCCCGAGAACAAGAAAGAGCTGGCCCTGATGCAACGGCGTTCCAGATTCTCGTGCGCGTATGCCATGTAGCACCGGATCGCTTCCGTCGCTCGCAGAAAGCTGGTCCCCCGCCACGCCGCGACGGATGATCCGCGCGGACGCTCCACGGTCGGCCACATCGTGAACCCTGCACAGCCCTACCGCGGATCCATGTCCAGCGGACTCCGCACGCCCATTCCGCCCTTGTTCAGCACGTGCGTGTAGATCATCGTCGTCGCCACATCCTTGTGGCCCATCAGCTCCTGCACGGTTCGGATGTCGTAGCCGGCTTCCAGCAGGTGCGTCGCGAAGCAGTGCCGGAAGGTGTGGCAGGTCACGCGCTGCTGCAGGCCGGCCTCCTTCGCCGCCGCCGGCACGGCGCGCTGGAGCACCGTGGGATGCAGATGATGGGTGCGCAACTGGGCGGTGGCGTCGTGCCAGTACTCGCGGGCGGCAGGGAACAGCCAGCACCACGACCAGTTCGTGGTCGCACTCGATGACTTCCGGTCGAAGGCGCCAGGCAACTCGATCAAGCCGCCCCCGCGCGCGACGCGCTTGGTGTGCAGCAGGCGCACGACGCGGATCTGCTCGATGATCTGCTCCTTCGCAACCGCCGGCAGCATCGTGACACGATCGCGGGCTCCCTTGCCGCGACGCACCACGATCTCGCCACGATCCAGGTTCACATCCTTGATGCGCAACATGCAGCACTCCATCAGGCGCAGCCCGGCGCCATACAGCAGCAGCGCCATCAGCCGGGGGGTGCCGCGCAGCTCGCTCAGGACGCGATGGACATCGCCGCGTGAGAGGACGTTCGGCAACACGTGCGGGCGCTTCGCCGGGTACACACCCTCGGCGCTGGCAAGGGGCTGGCCAAGCACGTCACGATACAGGAACTGCAGCGCAGCCAGCGCCTGATTCTGTGTCGAAGCCGCAACGTGCCGGTCGCGCGCCAGATATGTGATGAATGCGCGCACATGCTCGGGCCCCAATGTGCGCGGATGCGCCCCGCCATGATGTCGGATATACTCTCGCGACCAGCAAGTGTACGCCTGAATGGTTCGGGGGCTGTAGCGGCGCACGACGGCACGATCACGAAGCACGCCGAAGAGGGTCAGCGAAGTGGCCATGCGCCAGCATGTCGCCAACAGCGGATCAGCATGTAACCCTGCAAGCGCGGGCGGAGTCGCATGGCTGCAAGGCAGGCATGCGGCGCAAAAGACTCCTTCCACATGGCTGCTTCCGGACACCATGCGCGAACGGCCAGGAACAGAAAAGCATCGCACCGATGTCCGGGAGCGATGCAAGTCCGTGTTCGTTCATCACAACCAAGAGCGGGAGACGGGACTCGAACCCGCGACATCAAGCTTGGAAGGCTAGCGCTCTACCAACTGAGCTACTCCCGCATGAATGAAGGCTATCCGCCCAGCAGCTCGCCGACAAGCGTCTCGCCCATGGGCCTGGGCCCATCGCCAAGTGCCTGCCGCACCCCGTGGGGCACGGCAGGCACTCAGACCAGCACACAACAGAAGCAGTAAATTACTTCTTCGGCATCAGGACGGTGTCGATGACGTGGATCACGCCATTCGATGCAGCGACGTCGGCGGTGATCACGGCGGTGTTGCCATTCAACATCACCTTTCCGTCGACGACCTTGATCATGACCTTGCTACCTTCCAGCGTGGTCGCATCGGTCATCGTCGACACCTGCGAGGCCGGCACGTTGCCAGCGATCACATGATAGGTCAGCACCTTCGTCAACGCTGCCTTGTCGGCCAGCAATGCCTCGAGATCCGCCGCCGGAATCTTGGCAAAAGCTTCGTCAGTCGGCGCCAGCACGGTGTACGGCCCAGCACCCTTCAGTGTCTCGACGAGCCCGGCCGCGGTCAGCGCCTTCGCCAGCGTGTTGAACGTGCCTGCAGCGACTGCCGTTTCGATGATGTCCTTCGGTGCACTCGCATCAACAGCAGGCGCGGCAGCAGGGGCCATTGCAGCCGAGTCCACCACTGCAGCCTCGTCCTTCTTGCCACCGCAGGCGGTGAGCGTGGCGAGCGCAGCAACTGCCAGAGTACGACTGATCATGAGATGTCCTGGTTCGTGTGTGGCGAAATACGCGGGTGTGGATCCGACCAGCGAAACGCTGCTCGGATGGAATTCCAAATGTTCGCAGCGACAGCGTCGCTGGATGCACCCTCACGTACATGCATCGGATGATGCGGTGAAAGGCACTATCAAAATCAACAATGTCCTTCACTGGCAAATATAGCAAGCTCTGGACCAAGCTGGCGAGCCGAAGTAGCGCGACGTGCACCTCCTCCCGCGCCGGCGCGTCGAGTTCGGTCGTCGAGCTCGTGCGTCGAGTCAGGACGACGAGCCGGCCCGTCCCGCCGCCGTCTTATTCGGCTACCACACGCTTCACCATCATGCCCGCCGGCAATACCGCCGTGGCGTCGACACCATTGATCAACGCCAGCGCCGCCATCGGGATCACGGATGGATTCTGCTGGTTGAACTGTGTCAGCGTCATCGCACTCCGCAACGACACGATGCGCACATGCTGCGGCTTCACATTCAGCAGACGCGGATCAGTCACCCGCTGGAACGAGCCGATGGTCTGACGGAACATGCCGTCGTACTGCTGCACCTGCGCACGCGGCGTGATCGCGAGCAGCTGGTACGTGGTGCCATCCAGCTGGATGTACGCGATGTAGCCCGCCAGCTGCGACCCATCCTGATTCTGGGCCACGAATTGGCCCACAGCCGCGGCATTGCCGTTGACGGGCGACGTGCTCGTGGCGCCGGCCTGCACACCCTGCTGCTGCAGGAACTTTGCAAGCGCCTGCTGCGGTGCGACGGTGCCGGCGAGCGTGAGCGCGATCTGCGCATCGCCCGGTGCACTGGCTCCGACCACCTGCTCCGCACCGTTCTGCATACGCCAACCCGACGGGAAATCGAAGCGGAATTTGAGCGTCGGGTGAATGAACGCCGCCTGCTGGAAGTAGCCGTTGCGCGGATCCTCGCCGAACACCACGCCGTCGATGCGGCGCAGGAACGCATCACGCTCCACCTTGGCGCTCGCGAACGACATACCCGACGACTGGATGCGCTGCTGCGTCTTCTGCACGCGATTACCGGGATCGGGATGCGTGGACATCCACTCCGGCGTGCCGCGCGAGGTCTCGCCGCCGGACAGCCGCTCCAGCGTCCGGAACATGGCCGCCATTTCGGTCGGCGCGTAGTTCGCCGCGGTCATGTAGCGAAAGCCAAGTTCATCGGCCTGCGTCTCATCGTCACGGCCGAATTTCAGGAACAGCAGGCCAAGTCCCTGCTGCGCCGCGCCGCCGAACTGCTGCAGCTCGGGCTTCACGACCATCGCACCAATGAGGCCGATCTGGAGCAGCTGCTGCTTCGACATCTGGCTGACGGAATGCTTCGCCGTCACATGCCCGATCTCGTGACCGAGCACCGACACGAGCTGCGCCTCCGAGTTCATGTGCGCGAGGATGCCGCGCGACACGAAGATGGGTCCACCAGGCAACGCGAAGGCATTCACGATGGGATCATCGATCACCGTGAAGCGCCATGGAAGATTCGGTCGCTCTGACGCCTTGGCGAGCGTCTGCCCAAGTGCATTCACGTAACGCTGCAGCGCCGAGTCAGGGTAGACACCCATCTGGGCCGCCGCGGCCTTGGCGCCCTCCTGCCCCATGGAGATTTCCTGACTCTCACCGACCAGCGACAGCTCGCGTCGTCCGGTGACGGGATTGGTCGCGCACGAGGCAGCAGCGACGGCGAGCAGCAGCAGTGGCATCGCGATCTCAGCGCTGCGACGGACGATCGATGGACGGGCTGACGGATGGTGGCACATGTGCGGATTCGTCGAAGTGAGGGCAGCCCCCGGTCACGTCAGGACGCCCGCGAACCCATCAGTGCAAACCCCGCGCCGAACCGTCGCGAGAGCCTTGACGAGTACGCCGCTCGATCCTCATTGCCAGCGGAAAATCCGGAGCGCGACGACGAGACTCACCACGAGGTATGCGCCCAGCACTGCAAGCTCGGGTAGCACACCGCCCAAACCAACACCCTGCAGCATGATCGCGCGCAGGCCATTCACGAGCGCCGTCAGCGGCAGGGCCTGCACGACGGGCTGGATTGCTGCCGGAAAGTTGCTCGACGCGAAGAAGACGCCCGAAAAAATCCACATCGGCAGCATCACGAAGTTGGTCAGTCCGGACACCCCTTCCACCGTCCGCGAACGCGACGACACGAGCAGCCCGATGGCTCCGAACGCCGCCGCACCGACGAACGCCATCACCAGCAGCGCACCAATGGAGCCGCGGATCGGCACATCCAGTACCATCGAACCGAAACCGAGCAGGACGCCGATCTCCAGTCCAAGGAAGATCAGCCGCGAGAGCACGAACGACAGCAGATACTCAAATCGCGACATCGGCGTCGCCGCCAGCCGCTTCAGCAGCCGCTTGTTGCGCTGCGTCACGATCGCGAACGCCAGGCTCCAGATGCTGCTGCCCATGATGTTCATGGCGAGCAGCCCGGGCACGAAGAAGTCGATGTAACGCGAACCCCGCTCACGCATGGTCACGTCACGACTGGGCACCACGTCCGCGCGCCCCAACGCACGCTGCAGCACGTCGTCGGTCTGCTGTCGTGCCGCACGCGCCTCGTCACGCGCGGGATCGTAGCGATACTCGACGCCACCACCGCTCGTCGGCACCACCACGAGCGCCACCGTGCCGGTGCGGAGCACTTCCTCGACGCTATCCGCCGGTACACGCCGCACACGGAGCACGGCACTGTCGCCTTGCGCCGCCGAGAGGAGTGCCTTCGCGACGCGCATCGCTGCATCATCACCGGCCGCCGTCGAGACGACGCCGACGATCACCTGCTCGGGTGCCTTGTCGCGGAATGCGATGGCGAGGCCGCCTGCCAGCAGCAACGGAAAGACGAAGGTCCAGAACACGGCTTCCGGCTCGCGGATGAACTCGCGGAATCGCGTCATCGTCAGCTGTTTCAGCGATGCGAGACGCATGCGTCAGCCTTCCCGGAGTTCGCGGCCGGTCAACGCGACGAACACGTCCTCGAGCGTCGCGCTGTGCGTGCTGAGCTCCGTCCACCTGATGCCCCGCGACTCCGCCAGCCGCAGCAGCGATGGAAGCACGGCCTGCACGGAACTGACGCGCAGCTCGTAGCCGCTCGCGACGACACGACCACCAGTCACATCAGGCAGATGCAGCAGCTCGTCCAGTGACACCGATGCATCCACCGACACGGTGACCGGTGCATTCGTCGGCGCAGGCTCACCCAGTCCAAGCCGGATCACGTTATCGGCACCGAGCGACGCGATCAGCTGTCTGGGCGTGCCGAGCGCGATCACCTGCCCGTGATCGACGATCGCGATGTTGTCGCACAGGCGCTCGGCTTCGTCCATGTAATGCGTCGTCAGCACGATGGTCCGACCGTCCCGCTTGAGCCCCTCCACCAGCGACCAGAGCTGGCGACGCGACTGCGGATCGAGGCCGGTGGTCGGCTCGTCGAGAAAGAGCAGCTCGGGATCGCCCACGAGCGCGCACGCGAGTGCCAGACGCTGCTTCTGGCCGCCTGAGAGCCCGAGCACGCGCGCAGTACGCTTCTCACCGAGCTGCACGAGATCGATGACCTCGTCGATGCTGCGCCCCGCGTCGTAGAAGCTGCGGAACAGCGAGAGCGTCTCCTGCACGGTCAGCTTGTCGGCGAGCTGCGTTTCCTGCAGCTGAATACCCAGACGCTGACGCAGCCACATCGCATCTTTATCCCAGGTGCGACCCAGTATGCGCACGGTCCCGCTGTCGGCCGTGTTGAGGCCTTCGCAGATTTCGATGGTCGTGGTCTTGCCCGCCCCATTGGGACCGAGCAGCCCGAAACACTGGCCCCGCGCGACCGACAGATCGAGTCCGTTCACGGCAGTCACCGATCCATACGACTTCCGCAGTCCGACGACTTCGAGCGCGAGCGGTGCAACTACTTCGTCCAGATGCCCACCGTGCCGCACATGTTGGGTGGCCCGTTGGTGAGCTCCATCGGCACACCGGCCTGACTGTTGTAGACCTCCACGCCGGCGAGGTCCAGCACATTCACCATGTCGTCAATACCGGCCCCGCGAAGCTGCGGCGCAGGAAATCCATTGATGAACACTGCCATCAGGCAGCCGCCGCGACCGGTGAGCACACCGCGGCCGAATCGATCCTGGTTCACGCGAAGTCCCGCAATGGTCTGGAAGACATCGGTCGCTTGCATCGGATTGCGCGCTGCGATGTCCTTCTCGGTCAGGATGCGCCCCCAGCCTGACCTACGCTCCGCACGCTGCTGGAACCCGCGCATGCGACCCATTGGCCGAACCGCACGCACCACGACGAGCCCGAGGTTCTGGCCGGCGTATTGCCGCAGCACGATGCGCGCGCGTTTCGACGTGTTGTCGGTGAGGTCGACGGCCGCGAACGTCGGCGAATATCCCACGCGACGCACACGCAACAGATGTCGGCGCGCCGGCAGGTCGCGGAACGAGAAACGCCCGAGCGAATCCGTCCGCGACTCGGCCAGCGTGGTGACGAGTTCGACGGTGACGTCGCGCATCGGCACGTTTGACGAGTCCACGACCACGCCCAGTAACGTGCGCGGCTCGGTCCGTTCCGTCACGACCTCCACTTGCACGCTCGGCATCGTGTCGGAGGTGACATTCGCCTCGACCTCGCCGATGAGCGACCCATCCCGCACGAATCGCACGGTGATGCGACCCGTGGGCACAGGCTGCAGCCGGAAGTTGCCCGCGCTGTCAGTCAGCGTGCGTACCTGACGATGCGAGACCTCCACGCGCGGCATCGGAAGGCCGAGCGAATCGCGCAGCGTACCGCGGAGGACGGGGGCGTCCTGCGCCCCGAGAATCGCCGCCGGCGAGACCGACAGCGCGACGAGGCATAAGAGCAAAGCACTTGTACGCATCATGTTCCCCGTGAACGAAGCAGAAACGCCGTTGGCGTCAGAGCGGTGCGCAGACCGAGAACCGCGGCTGCACGATCACCTGCACACCACGCCGCGACACCACCATGCGTACCGCGCATGGCGCAATCAGGGTCCGTGCACGCTGATGCACGCCACCGGGACCATGACTGGTGGTCCGGACCGGAAACACGAATCCCGCAGCGAGCGAACTCGATGCGGGATTCATGGTGGAGGAAGGATTTGAACCTTCGAAGACCGAAGTCGACAGATTTACAGTCTGTTGCCGTTGACCGCTTGGCTACTCCACCGACAGGTACAAACTGCACAACATCGGTCGCCGACCTACACGCGACCGGCAAGAGCTGACGGCGAGAATCGAACTCGCAACCGCCTGATTACAAATCAGGTGCTCTGCCAATTGAGCTACGTCAGCCTGCATGCACGGACTGCCGATAGACTCAGAACCTAGCCCACAGGCCGCAGCACATCAACCAGCCGCGGCCACAAGTTGCAATGGTCAAATCCGCTTCCAGCTCGTACCCGTCGGGCCGTCCTCGAGCACGATCCCTTCCGCAGCCAGCGATGCCCGGATCCGGTCCGACTCCGCAAAGTCCCGGCGCACGCGCGCATCAGCCCGCGCCGCGATTGCCGCTGCCACACGCCCGGTCAGTGCTTCGTCGGACGCTGCGGGCGCCGGAATCAGATCGAGCACACCATTCATCACGCCGAACGCCGAACGCGCACGCCCCAGCGCCGCCACATCGTCGCCACCCTGATCCAGCAAGGCGTTGACACGATTCACGAACACGAACAGTGCCGACAGCGCTTGCGGGGCATTGAGGTCGTTGTTCAGCGCAATGCGGAAATCCGCCTCCGCCTCGATCGCGACGTCCAGCAGCGCATTCGGTGCGCCGGTCGCCGCAGACAGCCGCGCTGCCAGGTCGCCAATGCGACGCACCGCACGCCGCGATGCGTCCAGCGCCGCGCTGCTCAGGTTCAGCTGCTGACGATAGTGCGTCCCGAACATGAAGTGGCGCGCCGCGGCACCGTCGAGCCCTTCCTCCTGCAGCTCCACCACGCCCCAGACATTGCCCACACGCTTGGCCATCTTCGCGCTGTCCACCAGCAGAAACTCGCCGTGGGACCAGCAGCGCGCGAACACCTTGCCCGTCGCGGCCTCGCTCTGCGCGATCTCGTCCTCATGGTGCGGAAAGATCAGGTCCACGCCGCCGGCATGCAGATCGATGGTCTCGCCCAGGATGTCCATCGCCATCGCGGAGCACTCGAGGTGCCACCCCGGACGACCACGACCCCATGGTGACTCCCACGCCGCCTCCACGCGCTCGTCCTCGTCCTTGGCCGCCTTCCACAACGCGAAATCCTGCGCGTTGTCCTTCGTGTACTCATCCTGACTGACACGTGCACCAACCTTGATCTCACGCGTGTCGAGCCGTGACAGACGCCCGTACGCCGGGAACTTGTCGATCGCGAAATACACGGAGCGGTCGTCAGCCTGATACGCGACACCCTTCGCAATCAGCGTCTCCACCAGCGCGATCATCTGCGGGATGTAATCCGTCGCCCGCGGATAATGCTCCGCCGGTTGGATACGCAGGTACTCGCGATGCACATGGAATATTTCGACCACGGGATCGGTGACCTGGCGAATCGTCAGCCCGCGCTCATTCGCACGCTTGATGATCTTGTCGTCCACGTCGGTCAGGTTCATCACCTGCTCGACGCCCCAGCCCCGCAACGCCAGCGCGCGACGGAGCAGATCCTCGAACAGGAACGTCCGGAAATTTCCGAGGTGCGCCGGATTGTAGACCGTCGGGCCACAGGTGTACATGCGAACACGTGACCCGTCAGCCGGTGCGAACGGCTCCACCTGTCGGGACAGCGTATTGTACAGAAGAAACTCGCTCATCGAACCCCTGCGAAGACTGCACGAATCGGCGGACGGCACTACGCCGCCATCCTCGGCTGAAACCATGACGCTGCCCGGAACGCGCCACGGCAAGCTACTGATCCGTGGAATCCTGTGCCACACGATATCCGGCGCCTTCTGCCACCATGCGCGCGGGGGCCGACCAGCGCGGCACCGGCGAGACAATGCCGGCAATCACAGGCCGCAACTGCCCGCCAGACAGCTCCAGCAACCACCAGGGCCACTGGCTCGGTGTGACCGATGCTGCGACCAGTGCCGATCCGCCAGCCTCCAGCCACGGCTCGAGCAGGGTCACGAGTGCGCCGATATCCGGAGCTGGCGCCTGCTCGACCAGCGCGGCATCGAGAATGACGAGGCCCGGGGGCGCATGCTCGCGACGCTGCAGCGCGCGCGGTGCATCACCCGCCGGTGCGTAGCGCACACCCGTGAGGCCACGCGGCCCCCACCGCACGGTGCCCGAGTCACAGCGCGCGACCCCCGCGGCAACGGCGCACAACATGGACCGGGCGAGAGGCAGCGCGCCCGTGATGGCCAGCGCCTCGCCGGGCATGAGCTGCAGCGAGACACCGCCCAGCACCGTCACACGCACGCGACAGGCGCCGGCACCGGCGGTGATGACCTTGCGCACGTTACGAAGAACGAGCTGCGGAAACATGGTGACCTGCGACATGCGGCACTCCCGTGGCTGATGACGACGCCACGATGTCACGCCCGTCGCCGGATCACGAATCAGGCGAGTGCAGCCATGCGCAATTCAGCGCGCGGCCAGCCGCGCCTCGTGCACCGCAAGAATCGCCTCGGCGATCGGCGACGGATCGAAGCGCACGGGGTCCGTGGCCGGCAACCGCGTCTCCGCCATCGCACGCTCGATCGCGTCGCGCGCGGCGTCGTCATCGAGGTCGAAGGTGTTCATCGCGATCGCGATGGTCGGCGCATGACGCAACGGTGTCGTGACCGCATCGTGCAGGGCGATCAAGGCCTTGTGCGACGGAATCGAGACCCAGTCGTTGTTGCGGATCGTCTTGCGCGAGGGCTGCGTGCAAAGCACCAGTGCATGCGGTAGCGAGCCATGCATGAGGCCGAACGTCACGCCGGAGAAGCCGGGATGGATGAGGCTTCCCTGCCCTTCCACCAGCACGATGTCCGCATCCTTTGCCGCATCGAGCACCAGTCGCTCCGCGGCACCACCGATGAAGTCCGCCACCACCGCGTCGACCGCAATGCCCTTGCCGTCAATGAAGATGCCCGTCTGACCCGTGCCCGCGAACGCCACACGCACGCCGAGGTCGCGCAACGCGGCACGCACGGCCAGCTGCGTCGTCATCTTGCCGATGTTGCAATCGCTGCCGACGGTGAGGATGACCGTGGCATCCACATCACGCACACGGCCCGACGAGACGGGCAAGTCGGCCGGCGGCTTCCGCACGTCCACGATCTGCACGTTCCTTCGCAGCGCGAGCTCGGCGAACTCCGGGTCATCGCCGATGAACACATGCAAGCCGCTCCAGACATGCAGCCCCGAGTCCAGCGCCGCACGGAGCACCGGTCGCCAGGCCTCCGGCAACCTGCCCCCCGCCGGTGCGATGCCGATGAGCAGCACGTTCGGCTGCAGCGTGAGACCCTCCGCGACCGATGCCACGACCGGAATGTCGCCGCCGAATCCGAGCACGTCCTGCACGGTGCGGCCCGCGTTGACCGTATCCAGCACCGCCACCACCTGCTCCGGCGTGAACCGGATGCAGCCCACCGCGGTCTTCGACGTGAACGGGCCGAACGCGCCGTCAGCGAGAATCAGGTACCGCGGTGTCATGGTCATGATGCGAAACTACATCGCCGAACGATGTGACCGCAAAGGACCCCTGCTCCACGCGACAGGCGCACTGCCACGCTGCCACGCTGCCGCACCACTCGCTCAGTTCAGCGACATCCGCTCTGCCAGCGCAATCAGGTCCTGCGGCGAGCCCACCGGCACCGTCACGCCGCCCTCGGGCGCTGGCACGCGCAGCACCAGCGTGCGATCCACCGGCAGCGGCCGTTCCGCCGCGCCTTCGTAAATGCGGTTCACCAGCACGCGCCGCACGATCACCGTCAACACCACCAGGATCGGCACGGCGACGATCAGCCCGACAGGTCCGAGCAGCTGCCCGAAGATCAGTACTGACATGATGCTCAGCACCGGCGGCAGCTTCACCTGGTTCTGCGTGATCAGCGGCAGCACCAGATTGCTCTCGATCAGGTGGATCACCGTGCCAAGAATCACGACACTCAGCACACGCCACGGGTCGCCCTCGCTTGCGAGCACGAAGAGCGCCGGCAGCACGGTACTGACCAGCGTCCCGAAGAACGGCACGATGGCGACGGCGCCGGTGAAGATCCCGAATGTGAGCCAATAGGGAACGCCGAGCAGCGCGAGTCCGATGGCCGTGAGCCCGGCGAGAATCACCATGCCGAGCAGCTGGCCCGTGATCCAGGCGCGCAGGTCGCGCGCGACTTCGAGCATCACGTCGCGCACCAGCTCTCGATGCTGCGGCGGAAACAGCGCGATCATCCATTCGCGGTAATCGGCTGGACGACGGGCCAGGTACAACGACATCACCATCAGCGCAAACCCATCGATCGCGATGTGCAGCAGCCCGAAGACACGCGGCAGCAGGATCTCGATCTGCCCGCTCGCCCGCTGGTACACCATGGACAGCGCCTTGTGATCTTCCGTCGCGAGATACTCCTTCAGCGGCGGAATGCGCTCGCCGAGTTTCGCGAGCTGGTTCTCGAGACCCGTGATGTAGTTCGGCAGCTCGAGTGCGAGCGCCCGCGTCTGTTCCGCGAACGGCGGCACGAGCAGCGTCACGAGCCCCGCCACGGCGCCAAGCGAAATCAGCACCGCCGCGAGCAGCGCGATGGACGACGGCATGCGAAGGCGTGTCTGGAACACGTCGGCCACGGCGCGCAGGAACAGCGACAGCAGCACCGCGATGAACAGCAGCAGGAAGACGTTCGACGCCTTCACCACGAGCCAGAGCAGCGCCACGGTGACGATCGTGCCGAACAGCATTGGCGCGAAACGGACCCGTGGCGCTCCCTTCACCACATTCATCTCAGCCACTCAGCTCTTCGGAGTGGCGTCGTCGAGATGTTCGTAATCGGCTTCGGTCACGCTCGTCTTTTCTCGCTCGCCTTCGGCCAGCTGGCGAGCAGCAGGCTCCGTGCCGGCGGGCAGCATCCCCATCTTCTGCTTGAGCTCCAGCAGCCGCGAATCGGCGCTCAACCCACCCGCCGCCTTCTCCAGTCGCTTGAAATCCGACTGCAGGCGATCGCCCGAAAACTCTTCCTCGATCTCGGCGCTGGCCGTGAGACGACGCTCGTTCATCTCGATTTTCTCCTCCATCCGCGCGAACGCCTCGAAGGCGCTCTTCTCGCTGAGTCCCGACATCGTGTTCTGAATGCGCTGCTGTGCTTCCGCACGACGGGCGCGGGCGAGCAGCAGGTTCTTCTTGCGCTTCGCCTCCTCGATCTTGTCGTTCAGGTCACGCAGCAGCGACTTCAGCTTCTCGGTCTCGGCGCTGTGCGTCTGCCAGGTGCGCTGCAGTGCCGTGGCATGTTCGCCATGCTCCTGCTGGCGCATCAGCGCCTGACGTGCGAGGTCGTCGCGATTCTGCTGGATGGCCAGCATCGCGCGCTGCTCCCACTCGCCGGACTGCTTGAACTCGGCGTCGGCCTGGTCGCGCAGCCGCTTCTCGTCGGCGATGGCGGCGGCGACCTGCTGCTTCGCCTTCGCGAGCTGTGAGCGCATGTCCAGGATCGACTGCTCGAGCAGCTTCTCCGGATCTTCCGCCTTCGAGATCGCGTCGTTGAGGTTCGCCTTGATCAGCGATGAAAGTCGGTCGAAGAGTCCCATGTGATCAGTGAACCTCGCGGAATAGGGCAAGCTCGCGCACATGCGATGCGAGTGCGAGCGTCATGCTTTCGTAGGCGGCCAGGAACTCCGAGAAATCGAGGTTCGCGAGTTCCAGCGCTTCCGTGAGGATGATGTCGTTGGCGGAGATGCCGTACGCGCCGTGAACGAGGTCGGTCGCGTTCAGTTCCAGCAGGCGTCGGGAGAGCCGCGCGGCAGTCTCCGCATCGTCAGGCACCGGCATGACGTTCATGCGCATCAGCAGGACAGGCGGTGTGAGATGCACGACGACCTGTGCATCGGGTGTCCCGCCGGGCCGGACGACGAACATGCCGGGTTCGACTTCGGAATAGCTGGCGCCTTCCGCGCCCAGTCGGACGAGAAAGCTTTCCAGATCTTCGCGGTTGACCATTGTGGTGCCTCGGGTTGGGTGCCGCGAGCCCTACGGGAGCATCGCCAGCATGTTTCGGTCCGACACGCGAAGCTACGGCGTGACCGAGAGGACGGGCAACCGCCGCGGCTGCAATCGACCGCGACGGGATTGCCGTGGCAACCCTTTTTTGCCCGCCGACGACACAATCGCGCCCGTCGGTCGTACAACGGTGCGTGGCGCGAGTGGTCGCGTCCACCGGCGTCCCATGCGGCTGCATCGGCCGCACACCACACCCTGCACCCGCCCGCCCATGCGTGTCACGCGACGACGGATTCTGGCGCTGCTTGGCCTCGCATCCGTGCTTCCGCTGCTGGCGCTTTATCCATACTACGGCCATGCGCCGTGCGACGTCGACGCGCGTGTGCGCGCGCTGCGCGGGGGCACGGAGCTGCTGGATGCGTCGGGGCGCCGGCTGGGGTTCGCCGATCCCGGTCGCGAGCGGTTCGTGACGCTCACCACGTTGCCGCTGCATGTTGCGCTCGCATTCACCGCGGTCGAGGACCGACGCTTTCACGCCTGGTACCATCGCGGCGTGGATCCGGTGGGCACGGTGGCGGCGGCTGTGGCGAATCTCGTACCCGGCGATGGTCCGCGCCGCGGCGCGAGCACCATTCCCATGCAGCTGGCACGTGCACTCTGCAACGACCGCATGCCGACGGACCACAGCTGGTCCGGCAAGTTCGCCGAGGCGGGTCTGGGCATGCGTCTCACCTCGCGTCTCGGAAAGCGCGCGGTGATGGAGCTGTACCTGAACAGCGTGTACCTGGGTCGCAACCGGCGAGGCATTGAAGCAGCGGCACGTTCGTACTACGGCAAGCCGGCGACGGGGCTCACGGCCTCCGACGCTGCGGAACTCGCGCACCTCGTCGCCAATCCACGTGAGCGTGATCCGTCGCAGCACCCGGCGCGTGCGCGGAAGGCGGCGATCACCAGCGTCTTCACGCGCATGCAGCTGCTGGACACCACGTTCACGGGGCGCGTCCGTCGCATCGCGCCGTCACGTGCACGGATCGCAGCGGCCGTACCGGTCATGTATCGCGGGTATGTCTCTCGTGTACGCGACGGCTTTGCGACCTGCCAGCCGTCGATCGACTGTCCCACGAGCGTGCGCACGTTCCTCGATGCCGGGTTGCAGCGCGCGGCGGAGCGCGAATTGACGGCACTCGTGACGCGACTGCAGGGACCGCAGCGGCCGCGCGCAAAAAACGACACCACGCCACAGCGCGAAGTGGCCGGCATCTTCGTCGCAATGCGTGTCTCGACGGGTGAGATCGTGAGTTACACGGGGCGACATGGCCGCGCGGCGGCCGGTGCAGACCTGCTGCGCATCGGGCGCATTCAGCCGGCCAGCGCAATCAAGCCGCTGCTCCTCGCTGCCGCGATCGACGATGGCGACGTGTACATGGAGGAGACGCTCGGCGAGTTGATGGAAACGCACTGCCCGGATCCGACGGTACACACGTATCTCGCGACGCTGAGCGGCGCCGATGCGCCCGAACGCAGTGTTGCCGACGCCATGATGCGCAGCGACAACGTGCTGGGTGCGTGCCTCATGGCGGGGCTCAGCGCCAGCTCGCGCCAGCGGCTTGCGGCGGCGGGGATCCTGCGCTCCGTAAACGCCACACCGGCTGATGGACTGGGGCTGCAGACCGTTGCGCCGCTGGATCTGCTGACGGCGTATGCCGCGATCCGCACTGGCGATCGTGCATCGATGCCGCGCTTCAGCGACTACGATCCGGCGGGCACCGCCGCGCCGCTCATGTCGCAGATGTCCGCCGAAATGACGTATTCCGTGTTGCAGGGCGCGGCGCACCAGGGCACGGCATGGCGTGCGGCGAATGTGCTGCGCGACGACGACGCGCTCGCCGGCAAGACGGGCACCGCAGGCAAGGGGCGCGAGCTGATCTTCGTGGGCTTCGCGCGCGACCTCGTGGGGCTGCTGTGGATCGGTGTCGTGTCCGGCAAAGGCGCCGTCTCGCCGCAGCATGCCGCGGACGTGGTCGTGGAGCCGTGGGCGCGCATTCTCCGCGCGTATGCGCCGCACGAAGACTGGCGCGACCCGTCATGGCAGGACGACGATCACGAATCGGCTGAGGACGACACGCGCGATGACGACAGGTCTACCGACCGCGAGGCTGCGCGCGAACTGCAGCAGCGCGCGGCGGAACTGCGCCGCTGGTTCACTCGGCTCGCACGCCGCGTCGACACGCGCACCATGTGACGTCGCCAACGGCAGCCCTCAGCGTTCGAGCTTGAATCCCGGATCGACTGCGGGTCGCACGGCGGCGTTGGCGGCATACCAGCCTGTGAGATACATCCACCGCGTGATGCGCAGCAGCTTGGGGTAGTCGATGCGTTCCGGAATGTCGCCGGCGGTGTGATAGTCGTCATGCAGGTTCGTGGTGTACATCAGCGACGGCACACCGAGACGGGCGTACGGCACATGATCGCTGCGGAAGTACCAGCCTTCCGGATGCGTGGGACGATCCCAGGTCGTGTCGATGACGAACTTGCCGGTGCGCGCGTTGGCTGCGATGGCCCAGTGCACCAGATCCACCGAACTGCGATGCGGTGGCTGCGCGCCGAGGAGCGCCGCCGTGTCGGGATGATTGCGGCCAATCATGTCGCCGTTCAGCACCGCCACCACCTGCGACAGCGGGACCACGGGATGCGCGGAGTGGTAGCGCGAGCCAAGCAGTCCACGCTCCTCGCTGCCATGGTGCACGAAGAGCACCGACCGCTTCGGACGCTGCGCCACGAACGCGCGGGCAGCCGCGAACTGCGCGACGCTGACGCTGCCATTGTCATCGGCGCCCGCGAGCACCGAGTCACCGTTGGCGAGCAGTCGCACGCCGTTGGCGTCCTGGTGTGAGCTGTACAGCACGTATTCGTTTCGCAGCTTCGCATCGGTGCCACGCAAGCCGGCAATCACATTCACGCTCGGCGACTCGAAGCGCTCGAGACGAATCGAGAGATCGGCCTCGGGCTGCTCACGCAACGACTCACCGAGTGCGCCGCGCACGAGGAAGCTGGGCACCGGCCCTGCGCCGGCCTGTGGCGGTGGCGCGACGCGATCAGAGGCGCCATTCGCACGCGGCGTGGCACGATCCACGTCATACGAGCCGCGCTCGCGCTGCACGCCGATCGCGTCGAACGCCGCATCGACCGAGTCGCCGGCGACCACGAGGATCGCCGCGGCACCGCGGCGCGAGAGTGTGCGCAGCGTCGCCGCCATTGCCGCCTCGGTAAACCGCACGCGCGTGGGGTAGCTGCTGACGCGCACCGTGGCCGGCGGGGGCGTCAGCACCGGCGTGGCGACGATGCGGCCGCGCACGTCGACCGTGGTGTCCAGCGGATTCGCGAGCCACAGCACGCGTCCTGCGGCCTCCACAGGCACGACGTTGTACGGAATGATGTCGCGGAACACGCCGACGCTGCGTCCCGCGATGCTGGCCCTGCTCGCGGCTGTCGACACGCGTGTGCGCACCATGTTGAACCACTGGAACCAGGTGCCGTCGTCACCCATCGGCACGAGGCCGATGGTCGCGTACTGCGCCGCGACCCAGATGGACGCCTTGAGCTCGTCGAGCGTACCACCTTCACGTCCGCGCATGGCGGGCGAGGCCATCGCGAAGAGATCGCGCCGCAGATCCGCTTCACGCAGGGCGGACCAGGCACGCGCGGCCGGCGCCAGCACGCCCGGAGGGGGCGCCGCATCAACCTGCGCAGTGAGTACGGGAGCAGCCAGCAGCAACGCTGCGGCGCAGGTGTTCACACGATGAGCCAGGGCGCCGAGTGGGGTCATGCGGTCAATCAACCAGCGCGACGCGGCAGCGCAAGACAACGGTCGGTGCTACCCGCCGGCGCGCTTGATCTGGACCAGTCGCTCCTTCGCGAGACGTCGACCCGTGGGCGTTGCCGCGAGTCCGCCGCCGGCCGTCTCGCGATATCGCACATCCATCGACTTGCCGATTTCGCCCATCACGTCGATCACCTCGTCAACAGGAATCGCGAACGTGACGCCAGCCATCGCCATCTCGATCGCGGCGAGGGCGATGGCCGCACCCGTCGCATTGCGGAAGACGCACGGCAGCTCGACCAGTCCGCCGAGCGGATCGCAGACCAGGCCGAGTGTGCCCTGCTGCGCCAGCGCAGTGGCATGTCCGGCCTGTGTGGGTGTGCCGCCAAGCATCTCGACCGCCGCACCGGCCGCCATGCCCGCTGCCGCGCCGGTTTCCGCCTGGCAGCCACCTTCGGCACCGCTGAGCGACGCGCGTTCCGCCACCACCGCGCCGATCAGTCCTGCTGTCGCGAGCGCATCGACGACCTTTTCGTCGGGAATGTTCTTCGCGAGCGCGATACCGGTCAGCACCGCTGGCAGCACACCGGCACCACCCGCCGTCGGCGCTGCGACGATCACGCCCATGCAGGCGTTGACCTCCTGCACGGCAAGTGCGCGCATCAGCACATCGCGGAACAGCGTGCCCGCCAGCGGACCCGGTGGTCCCGAGATCATCTTCGCGGCGTCGCCGCCCACGAGTCCCGACTCGGAGCGCAAGGCCGGATTCTCACCCTGCGTGATCGCGCCGCGCATGATGTGCAGGGCGCGTGTCAGCGCGTCGCGGATGTCCGCGATTGTGCGCCCGCCGTCGGCGGCTTCGGCCTCGAGCGCGACGGTGGCGAGTGACACGCCGCGTGACTCGGCGTCGCGAATGGCTTCGGCAAGTGATTTGTACATGTCAGGCCGCTCCCACCTTGTCGAGCCGGAATGCCCAGCGGACCCATGGCAGTGCACGAATGGTATCGCGCACGGCCTCGCCGGGCTGTTCATCCAGCTCGATGACCATGAAGGCGTCGCCGCCGCGCTGTTTCCGTGAGAGGCGCAGCGTGGCAATGTTCAACTCCGCGTCGGCGAGCAGCGTCGCGATGCGGGCCACACTTCCCTTGACGTCTTCGGCCACGAGCACGATGGTGTTGAGGTTGCCGGTGACTTCGACCGGGTAGCCGTCGATCTGCGTGACCAGCACACGGCCGGCGCCGAGCGAGGAGCCCTGCATCACGGCAGTGCGATCGTCACGCGTGACGGTGATGCGGACTGTATTCGGGTGCACATCGTTGTCTTCGCCGAGCGTCGTCTTTTCGAAGATGTAGTCCAGCCCTTCTCGATCCATGATGTCGAGTGCCACGCGCAGGCGTTCATCATCGGGGCGGAATCCCATCAGGCCTCCCGCAATGGCCTTGTCGGTACCGTGCCCCTCTCCCGTGCGGGCGAAGGAGCCGTGCAGTTCAATGCGCGCCGACTGCGGGGTGCCGCCGACGAGGCAGCGCGCCAGCAGGCCAAGGCGGCAGGCGCCCGCAGTATGCGACGACGAGGGCCCGACCATGACCGGGCCGATGATGTCGAGGAGTGAGACCATGTGCGAAAGCTACGCCACGCGCGGCAATGCGTGACCGTGTAGCGTCGTGGCTGACGGCGGTGTGACTGGCGCCCACAGGTTGTCCTCGTGATCCGGCGCTGCAGCCGGACAGGCGCAGCGGCAGGGCACGCAGCACGGATCCGGCCGCACAGGCTGGGAGGAGAGTCACATGACGGATCGGTCGAGGAGCAGTGCGCGGTTGCTGTTCATGGGCGGACAGCGCATCGAGATCGGGTCGGACGTCGTGACCCCCGAATCGGAACGATTGTTTGGAATGCTGGTGCGTCTGAGCGTTCCACTGGGTCGGATCACGTCGCGTCAGACGATGCTGGAGACCATCTGGCCCGGCGTGGACGATGCGAACGGACGCCACAACCTGCGCCAGACGGTTTACAAGGCTCGCGAAATTGGCCTGGTGGTGGAGTCCAGCGAGGATGGGCTGCGCCTTGACCCGCGGCACTGGACCTGTGACTGGGATGATCCACCGTTCGGCGACATCGCCGGCGAGTGGTTGCGCGGCTACGAGCCGGCATTTTCCGATGAACTGGCGGGGTGGATCGCGACGCAGCGAACCGGCGTGCATGCGCTGATTCGGCCCCGGATCATTCGTGCCCTGCAGACCGCGCGTTCCGCTGGCGACCTGCTGGCGGCCGACCGTCATGCCCAGCAGCTTCTCGACATCGACACGCTGAACGAGGAGGCGACGCTCACCCGCGCGGAGCTGATGGCAATGCAGGGCGCGAAGGTGGATGCACTGAAGCTGCTGGATGCCTACCTCGCCGAGATGGGTGTCCTGAGCGCGGGGCGTGATGCGGCGCTGCCGGCGCAGCTGCTACGACGCCGGATCGCGGAGAAGCTGCCCGCAGTGTCGTACCTGAGTGTCGGGAAGCATCACGGGCCATTGGTTGGGCGACAGCGCGAAGCGAAGCGGCTGACGGCAGCGCTGTTCGATGCACGCGCCGGCCGCGGTGCGGGGGTTCTCGTGTATGGGCCGGACGGCAGCGGCAAGAGCCGGCTGCTGCACGAGGTGCGCAAGTCGGCGGTATTGCAGGGCATGCGCGTGATGGAGCTGCCGTGTGGGAGTGCGCCCGACATGATGCCCTTTGCGACGGTGCGCCTGCTGGTCGGCCGCCTGCTGGACTGTCCGGGTGCGATGGGCGTGGCGCCGGAGGCATTGGACCGACTCCGGCGCTGGCTTGCGAGCAACGAGTTTGCGCCGACGGATTGTCCTCTGGCGGAGATCGAGGATCTGCTGGCCGCGGTGTCGGAGGAGACACCGCTGCTGCTGTTGGTGGAGCAGGTGGAGCGGATGGACGCGGAGTCGCTGGTGCGACTGGACCGGGTCTATCGGCGCGGCGTGCTGCGGCATCATGTGATGCTGCTGACCACATCCGCCGCGGCCACGCCGCTGGAGTCTCCGGTAGAATTGCAATGGATCGAGCGGGTACCGCTGCGTCCATTGCGCACCACGGAGGTGCGCGCGATCCTGGCGGCGTATGCGGAGGTGGAGCAGCCGCATGCGACGTCGGACCAGGTTGCGTTTGCGTCGGTCTTCTCGGAAGGCATTCCGATGTACGGTATCGAGATGCTTGGCCTGATGCTGGATCACGGGTCGCCGGATGTGATTCCGTTCCGGGTGCAGGTAGCGCTGGATCGTGCGCTGCGCGAATTGACCGAACTGCAGTGCCGCCTGTTGGCGTTATGCGGGTTGATGGGTGCGTGTGCGCGGCAGCCGCATGTGGCGACGGCCCTGCAGGCGACGCCGGTGGACTTGACCAGCGCGTTGGACGGGCTGGAGCAGGCGGGCTACCTGCAATGCGAAGAGGGGGTGCTGCGCGCGTCGGGACTGCTGTCGGTCGCGGCGGAGCATCGGCTCAAGCCCAACGTGCTGCGAATGGATGCATTGCGTGCGACGGAACCGTTGCTGGCGGACACGCAGTCGGAGCTGGAGCCGGCGACGTTCTACATCTGCCTGCGGTTGTTGATCGTATCCGGCGAGGAGGCGCGAGCGCGGGCGTTGATCGATGTGCAGGCGGGGGCGCTGCTGCGGCGGGATACGGCGGCATGAATGTTTGAT
>ENA-OFCX01000426-OFCX01000426.1-metagenomes-genome-assembly--contig:-NODE-426-length-22247-cov-2.291096_pt1 | contig 22247 bp, 20 predicted proteins | sample MGYA00153384_OFCX01 | MGnify analysis MGYA00153384
GCAATGGGTCGCGAGCCGTCGGGTTCGCCCGGCGTCGCTTGTGTCGCCTGGCCAGGCGCGGCACCTGCCACAAAAGCGAACACAATAAAACCTGCGATAAAGGCGCGATTCATGCCAGTGATGATACCGCGCATTGGCAAATTAACGCGAAATGACCACGGAAATGCGCGTGAGTGCACAACAACAAACGCCCTTTAGCGTCGGGCATATAATATTTAAAATTCGGTTAATTACAAACGGACTCCTGCTCAACTGACCAAGCGAAGCAAATGACGCGTGGAAACGGGTAATGGGTTGGTTCCGCAAAAACGGAGTAGGCTGATAATAATAAGGTGTTCTTGCAGAAGGGCGTAGTGGCTTCGCATACTTTGATAATGGACGCCCTAGGCTTGCGCTAGAACAGTTAATCGTGCCCATCCGCAAAGATTGGATGGTGGCAGACCGTTCAATCGGCAATTCTTGGGAGGTTCTCGATGGCGTTGGATCGCTCGGACGTGAAGGCAGAACGACGCGACGCACATGCGGCGCTGTTTCGGGACATCCTCGAACGCCGTGCCCTATCATGCGTGTTTCAACCGATTCTTGATTTCCACGCGCGATCCATTTATGGGTATGAGGCACTGATCCGTGGGCCGAAAGGCTCGTTATTCCAGAGCCCCATTGATCTTTTCGACGCGGCCACCGACAGCGAAACGCTGGTGTTGCTCTCTTCGATCTGTGTCAATAAGGCAATGAGCGAATTCGCCGCGCGCCGCTTGCCCGGCAAATTGTTTCTCAATATCTCCCCCGACGTTGTCTCGATACCCGGTTTCAACCCCGAGCGCGGCAAGAAATTTCTGGATTCCATCCAGTTGAGGCCTGACCAGATTGTCATCGAACTAACCGAACATCAGCCCACATTCAACTTTGAACGCATCCGCGATTCGCTACTGCTATATCGCTCGATGGGTTTCCAGGTTGCGATTGACGATCTTGGCGAGGGTTTCTCCAGCCTGCGCCTCTGGTCCGAGTTGAAACCCGAGTTCGTGAAGGCAGACAAACATTTCGTGACCGGCATCGCAGACGATCCGATCAAAGCACAATTCTTGAAAGCGATCGTACAGATCGCTGAAAGCTGCGGCAGCCAAATTATCGCGGAAGGCATCGAGTCCGAAGTCGATTTCAGGTTGGTGCGTGAACTTGGCGTCGCGTTCGGGCAGGGCTATCTCATCGGCAAACCACTGGAAAAGCCGGCAACGATACTAAATCCTGTGGTCGTGACACTTCTGGCTGATGGCCGCGTTGCGGTACCGCCATCGGCAAAATATCGACAGGGTACGCTCGTACTGGCTGGACAATTTGCACGTGAAGTTGAGACAGTGGCGCCAACACTGCCGGTGCGCGATGTGATCACTTTATTTGGTCAATCAAGCACGCGATACGTCGTGCCGGTGATCGAGAACGGCAGACCCGTCGGGCTGATCGCGCGACGGCATGTACGATTCATTAAAACAATCGACGACCTGGAAGCCGCAGAGTTCGCGCAGCAAGTGCGGGAAATCATGAACGTGGCACCGCTAATGGTCGAGAAGTCCATGCAGCTTCCTGAAATCGCTGCCTTGCTGGCGAATGCGACGCCGCAGCATCTGGCAGACGGTTTTATTGTCGTCGACGATGGCCGCTATGTTGGCATGGGCACCGTCAACGACATTTTGCGCGTCATGGGCCAGACACAGTTAACGGCCGCGCGCTACACCAATCCGCTCACACTACTACCCGGCCCGGTGCCGACCAATGAACACATCGGGCAACTTTTAAAGGCCGACGCGCATTTTGTCGTTTGCCTGGCAGAAATCGACCCGATGAGAGGGTTTAACGATGCGCACGGCTTTAAGGAGGGCGATGAATTGATTCGGCTTGGGGGATTTGCGCTGCGCGGTGCGCTCGACGAACGTGTCGATTATGTCGGGCACATTCACGGCAACCGCTTTGTGTTGCTGATGCAAAGCGCTAACTGGCGTGAACGACTCTCCGTTGCGCTGGACGGATTCCAAGGGCAACTAAACGCGCTCTTGTCCAATGAGGTTCTGGTCGATGGCGGTTTTGTCTGGAAAGGAAAACGGGGTCGTACTGAGATGCGGCCACCACCGCGGTTGGCCATCGGTGCAGCAATCATCATCCCTGCCCATTGCGAGTCACGTCACGATGTGATGGCGAGTGCCCGCGAAGCCAATGTATTGGCAAAAAATCAGGCGGGCAGCAATATCTATGTTGTCGAAGCTTGTCCAAAGGAGGTCGATCTCGCTGGCTAAGGGCCAACCTCGATTAGTGACGGCGCTGCCAGACTTGCCATCTTTCCTTGCCCGCAAAGACCGGTATCGAATCGGTCGGCAAGTGATTTTGAATGAGCGAAAAGTGCGGCTCTAACAACTGGGTAAGACGTTGCTCGGCAATGCCAAATGGTGGTCCCTTCTCACTATCGCCGAAGAAAAAAAAGCCGACCAGAAACCCGTCTGGCGAAATGAGCTGGGCAACGCGCGCGGCCCACGATTGCCACAGATGCCGCGGCAACGCGCACAGGAATGCGCGCTCGTAAATGACATCGAAGCGCGCCAGGCCGATTGCTTCGCCGAAAAAATCTGCTTCCTCGACAAGAGCACCCATGTTACCGAGCAACTGTCTGGCGCGCACCACGGCGGCAGACGAAAAATCAATAGCGCGAACATCCCAATGATGAGTGGCAAAAAAACGTACTTCATGCGCTGAACCGCAGCCCGGGATGAGAACCTTTTTTGGCGAGGGATTCTGCGCGACATAATCGCTCAACGATTTGGGCACCCCGCCCTGATCCCAAGGCGTAAAGGCAGCGTCAAACCGTGCATCCCAGAAGGCCGGGGTAGCGGGATCCTGCTTTGGGAATGTAGGCGGGGGCGGTGGCGGAAATGGTGAAGTCATCAAAGTATTATGCTGCGAAAGCATGCGGTTCGGGCCGGTTTTCCGGGTGTTCGTCGGCGCTGTTTTGACTTCTCACTATCGAGCCGGTAAGGTGCGGCGTTCCTGACGTGAGTGTGATAATGACATTAATTAAAATGCGATTGTTCGCGGGCTTCGCAAGTGGCATGATGTTTCTGGTTTCCTGTGCGGATATTCCGGATTCGGTGCGTACAGAGACCCTGCCGCTGAAACCTTGTCGCGTTGCGTTCGTGGATAACGAGGTGAGATGTGGCACGCTCAATGTCGTCGAGAATCGATCGACAGCACAGGGCCGCACCATCGGACTCAATATTGTCGTGCTGCCCGCGATTGCACGAAACAAAGAGCCCGATCCCATTTTCCTGTTTGCCGGTGGGCCTGGTCAGGCGGCTACCGATCTTGCACGCGAGGCGTTCGCCATTCTGGGCGGCCTTAATGGTAAGCGCGATCTGGTGTTGATCGATCAGCGGGGCACCGGCAAATCCAACGGCTTGTACTGCAAGTTTCCGGACGATGTATTGAACGAAATGGCAGACCCCGCCAAACGCTATGCACTTAGCCGGGAGGCGATTGCTGCATGCCGCCTCAAACTTGAGGCGATCGCTGATTTAACGCAGTACACGACCACGATCGCGATGGCCGATATCGAGGCGGTGCGCGCGGCACTTGGGTATGAACACATCAACCTGTGGGGTGGGTCATACGGCACCCGCGCAGCGATGGAATATCTGCGCCGCTATGAAACACGGGTTCGCAGCGTTGTGCTCGATGGCGTTGCACCACCTTCGCTGGCAATGCCGGAAAGCTTTGCACGCGATGCGGGCGTGGCACTGCATAAAATGTACATGTCTTGTAACAAAGATACCCAGTGCAGCGGACGTTACAAAGACCTCAAAGCCGGCGTCGAAGAATTGCTCGCAAATCACGCGAAACAGCCTCGCAATGTGACCGTCGTCGATCCGGCCACTGGTATCAAACGTGAAATCAACATTTCGCGGGATATGCTGCTCACGGTGATTTTTTCGTCCTTGTATGTCCCGGAAATGGCGGCGATGCTACCCGCCGCGATTGCCAGAGCCATGCTTGGCGACTACGGCCCGATGATGGCGATGAGCGCAATGTCTGGCGAGTCCGCGGAGGAAAAAATCGCGATGGGAATGCGGTTCTCGGTGGTTTGTGCAGAAGATGTGCCGAGGATAAAGCGTGGTCCGGCGGCAGTGCTATCGTCGCTACAGCCGGAACCCTTTGGCCAAATGTTTGTAGACCTATTCGCAAAAGGTTGTGAAAACTGGCCCAAAGGCCAAATGGCATCGTCTTTCGACCAGCCGGTGAAATCATCAAAGCCGGTGCTGATATTTTCGGGCGCCCTCGATCCGGTTACGCCTCCGCAGTATGGCGAGGAAGTGAAGAAAAATTTCTCCAATTCCCTCCATGTAATCGCTCCCAACATTGGTCACGGCGTCAGCCACCGCGGCTGCGGGCCAAAACTGCTCAAGAAATTTGTCGAAACCGCGTCTGTTGCCGGTCTGGACGCAAAGTGTCTGGAGCGCTTGCCGCGCCCGACGTTCTTCGAGCCTATGCGCGAAAAGCCACAAAAAGACCGGGCGGGCAAACCTGCGCTGATAGTTGAGGATAAAAAATGATTTGCGTACAAGACCTGAAGAAGCAATTCGGCAGCGTCAATGCGGTGGATGGTGTCAGCTTTACGGCTGGCAGTGGCGCTATCACGGGGTTGCTGGGTCCCAATGGCGCTGGCAAGACTACAACAATTCGCATGATTGGGACTTTGATCGACATCGACTCTGGGAAGGCGATGATCGACGACGTGAATGTTGCCATAGACCCTGACGGCGCGCGCCGCGTTTGCGGCTTGCTGACCGATTCACGCGGTGTTTACACCCGCATGACGGCACGTGAAAATATCCGCTATTACGCCGACCTGCGCGGTGTAGCGGTTGCGCGATCAGAGAGAACGCTGGCACGCTTCGTTGATTGGCTCGATATGAAAGACATCCTTGATCGTCGAACCGAGGGCTTTTCGCAGGGTGAGCGCATGAAAGTCGCCATCGTGCGTGCGCTCATCCATGAGCCGGTGAATGTGATTTTGGATGAGCCCACCAATGGCCTTGATGTGATGAGCACGCGGGCGTTGCGCGAGTTGATCAAGCGTTTGAAGTCGGAGGGTCAGACGGTGATGTTTTCGAGTCATGTGATGCAGGAAGTCGCCGCACTTTGCGACGAGATCATTATTATTTCGCGCGGCCGGGTAACGGCGCAGGGAACCACGGAACAGTTGATGGCATTAAGTGGCAAGCATAATCTGGAGGACGCATTCATCGCGCTCAGTGACGCGTCCAATGCGGTCGGGTTTCGCGGCGAGGCCGCATGATGTGGGCCACCATCTTTACCGTCTGCAAAAAGGAACTCACCGATCATCTGCGAGATCGACGCACGGCGGCGATGATATTTTTCCTGTCGATTGCGATGGGACCGCTGTTATTGATTGGTTTGACGCAGTTCATCAGCAGTGTGGAGAAAAAAGCCGAGGCGCGCGAAGTATTTGTGCAGGGCAAGGAAAACAGTCCGCAAATTGCCAATTTCTTTGCACGCCAAGACGTGACCATCAAGGAACCCAAGCCTGATTTTCGCGACCTTATCAGGACCGGCAAACATGATCCCGTCCTCGTCATACCAGGGGGTTTTGAAGAGAAATTTCACACTGGTACCGCGGCAGTCGAGTTGGTGTTTGACGATACCCGTCAGGATGCCGGCAATGCTGCGATTGGTGTGTTGCGCCGCCTGATGCGCGGATTCAACAATGAAGTGGCGACGCAGCGCCTGATATCCCGCGGCGTTTCACCGCAACTCATGCGTGTCGTGGATGTGAAAGATTTCAATTTGGGCACCGCTGCGCAGCGCGCGGCAGGATTACTGTTCATTATTCCCTGGATCACGTTGCTCGGATGTGTGAGTGGCGTAACGGCCATTGCCATCGACGTGACTGCTGGCGAGCGGGAACGCGGTTCTTTGGAGCCGTTGCTGATGAACCCGGTATCGCGTGCGGGCATCGTCACAGGCAAATGGCTGGCAGTCGCCATCTATGGACTCTCGGTCGCTGCGCTCACGATGCTGGGTTTTGCGTTGACGCTCAATTTCATACCGTTGCCAAATCTGGCCAGCGTGCTCTCAATCAGTCCGTCACAGTATCTGGGATTTGCGATCACGATGTTTTCGTTCGCACCCGCGATGGGTGCCCTGCAAATGCTGATCGCCACCTACGGCCGAACCTATAAAGAGGCGCAGACTTATGTGTCGTACCTGATCATGGCGGTATCGATGGCACCCGCCATCGGTATGCTCGCGCAACTCAAGGATGCGACCTGGCAATTATTCGTACCGATGCTGGGGCAATTGATGGTGATTACCCGCATCCTGCGCGGTGAGGCTGTGACGGCGACGCATTACTTTTTGCCCTTTGCCATCAACGCTGCTATCTCGCTGGTGGCGGTGTTACTAATTTCCAAATTGCTGACCAAAGAGAAAATAATTTTCGGGCGTGCGTGAAGTCTCTCTTATTCGTCATTTCTTGACCTGGTTCACTGGTCAAGAAATGACGGCGATATTTTTGCATGGACGTTAACGGGTAATGGGCCATCGCGCGGTATCATCCGCCTATGTCAGAAATCAGCGTTATCTTCGGCCCGGACGGGCCACTCGCCAAAAATATAGAAGGTTTTCGACACCGCCAAAGCCAGATCGAGATGGCAGAAAAAATAGATGCCGCGATCAAACGCGCCGGGGTGCTGGTGGCGGAAGCGGGTACCGGGACAGGTAAAACCTACGCTTATCTGGTGCCCGCGCTGCAATCGGGCGGCAAGGTCATTATTTCGACAGGGACCAAAAATCTTCAGGACCAACTGTTTCGTCGCGATATTCCCACTGTCGTTAAAGCACTGGGAATCCCCGTCTCCACGGCATTACTGAAAGGCCGTGCCAATTACGTTTGCCTGCATCACCTCGATGGCGCCATCGCAGACGGACGGTTCTTGAGTCGTGAGGACACGAAACACATCCATTTAATACGCCGCTTCGCGGATCGATGTCTCAATGGTGGTGGCACCGGCGATAAGGCTGAGTTGCCGGACGTGTCGGAGCGATCCAGCGCGTGGCCGGCAGCGGTGTCAACCCGCGAGAATTGTCTCGGTTCGCAATGCGCGCAATACGCCGAATGTTTCGTTATGAAAGCGCGCAAGGCCGCAATGGAGGCGGAGGTGGTGGTCGTGAATCATCATCTCTTTTTCGCCGATCTGGTGCTTAAAGATGACGGCGCACAGGACTTATTGCCAGCCTGCAATACCGTCATCTTCGATGAAGCACACCAGTTGCCAGAAACGGCGACGATGTTCTTTGGTGAAGTCATCACCACTTCGCAGTTGATAGAGCTGGCGCGCGACACACGTCTTGCCGGCGTTGAACATGCCGGCGATTTTAAAGATTTGCAGGAGTCCTCGGGCGCACTGGATAAAGCCGCACGCGATTTGCGGCTGGTGATGCATGAGGACAACACCCGGGTTCCCGGCAAGGCGATCAGCGAGCGCGATGGCTTTGCCGAGGCATTTTCGGACACGCAAGAAAAACTGGCCGAGTTGCGCGAGTTGCTCGAAAGCCAATCTGATCGCGCGCAGGAATTAGCCAACTGCCTGGAACGCGCAGACGACTTCGCGAGTCGCATGACCCGCTGGCAGGATTCGAGCATCGAAGGTTATGTGCGCTGGGCGGAAGTATTTGGTCATTCGCTCGCGTTGCATCTGACACCCCTTTCTATCGCCAGTATTTTTAAGAGCCAGGTATTTGGTCAGAAGCGCGCATGGATATTTACCTCGGCGACACTCGCCGTGAAGGGCGAGTTTTCGCATTACCAAACCGAAATGGGATTGGTGAATGACGTCTCCGCCGACGACTTTGAAGACGACCCGCTCAATGACCGCGCTGTGGAAACGGCATTCTGGCCATCGCCATTCGACTATCCCAATCAAGCACTGCTGTATGTGCCCGACAATATGCCCGCTCCAAACACATTCGAGCACACGGAGGCGGTTGTCACCGCTGCATTGCCCTTGATCGAAGCCGCAGCCGGACGCGCCTTTCTCCTCTTCACGTCTTTGAAAGCGATGGATCGCGCGCACGCGTCTTTGAAGGCGCATTTTGAAACCCGGGGATGGGAATTTCCACTATTGGTGCAGGGCGAAGGCACACGCAATGAATTGCTGGAGCGCTTTCGCAAGCTCGGCAACGCTGTTCTGGTTGCGAGCCAGTCGTTTTGGGAAGGCGTCGATGTAAAGGGCGACGCGCTGTCGCTCGTGGTCATCGACAAGCTGCCCTTTGCGCCACCCGACGATCCCGTGCTAGCCGCGCGAATCGATGCGATCAATAAGTCTGGCGGCAACGCATTTATGCAATATCAAGTTCCGCACGCCGCGATTACCTTGAAGCAGGGTGCGGGGCGCTTGATCCGCGATGAAACTGATCGCGGTGTGTTGATGATTTGTGATCCGAGACTGGTCGAAAAGCCCTATGGCAAACGCATTTGGCAGAGTCTGCCCTCGATGAAGCGCACCAGAGTGGAGGCAGAAGCGGTGAATTTTTTCCGCGACACAACTCGAGAAAATGTGTAGGTCTGGCACTGGAGCGCCTTTCAAACGTAAAACGTCTTGGGAGCCGCGTGGAATGGCGGTCTGCTAAACTGGCTGTGGCATAATCTTAATTGCGGTAAATTCGATTCAACAGATTTTTCTAAGGGAAGATAACGATGAAAATCAGAAAATCCATGCAGCTCATCAGCGCAACGCTGGTCTTCGCGGCCTCAACTTCAGCGGTTGCGCAACTATGTACCGTTGACAGGAAGACAGAAGTGCTTTGGAAAGGAAGCTGGTACAAAGCGTCCATCGTCGAAGCAGAAAAGAATCGTTGCTTCGTCACATATGCAGGGTATGACAAAAGTGATAACGAGTGGGTCGGTCCTGAGCGACTGAAAATCAAAGTGCTTTGGAAGGGCGACTGGTATCCTGCCAAGGTGCTCAGTCGCGAGGGTTCTGAGTATCTGATCAGCTACGATGGTTACAAATCTTCAGACGATGAAGTCGTGCCATTGTCGCGTATCCAGATTCGATAGTTTTTCCGCAAGCCCCTCCTTTTGAGGAAAGGGAGGGCTGCTAAGTCTGAAAAGTTAGCCGCGCTTCGGTACCACCCCCAACGCGGGGCAGCAGGTCAAATCGCGCTTCATGCATTCTGGCAATGCGCTCAACTATCGCCAGCCCTAGCCCGGCACCAGATTCACCACTACGCGCGCCGTCCATGCGCGTGAACGCTTGTTTGAGCCGTTCCACTTCGTGCACTGGAATCCCCGGTCCCCGATCAAGTACGCTCAGCACGCTTTTGCCGGTGGTGGGGTCGCGAAGGGTTTGAATCAGGATATCGCCGCCGCCGTGGCGCGCCGCGTTGTTGACCAGGTTATCGATGGCGCGCTGCATCGCAACTGGTCGCAGCATTAATGGAGGCAGCTCGGCCAAATCCGTTTTAGCCACAACCTGCATTCGTGCTGCGCGCTCGACCGCACCCTGCGCCAGCTGCATCAAGCTTATGCGTTGTGCAGGTTCGCCCGATTCATCACGCGCAAAATCGAGGAACTGGTCAATTACGAGGTTGATGTCCTGAATGTCCTGCTCGAGATCACTGCGCGTGGCGGGATCCGCAGGCAGCATTTCAATTCCCAACCGCAGGCGAGACAGCGGCGTGCGCAAATCGTGTGACACGCCTGCCAGAAAAGTGGCGCGCTCCTGATCGAGTCGCGAAAGGTCAGTACGCATCTGGTTAAACGCAGTTGCGACGGCGCGAACTTCGCCAGGGCCCATCTCGGCCACCGGCGGTGGATTCTTGCCTTGTCCCAATGCAAGCGCGTTGCTTGCCAGCGCCTCCAGTGGACGATTGACACGCCACATCAAAAACACCGCGCCGGCGAGCGACAAAATTGCACCAAGGACACCCCAGCCGATCCAGGCCAACGACAGGTCCTGCTCAATCACCCGGCCGCGCGGAAACTCCACCCAATAGTAAGACGCCCCGACCGGGAGCTTGGTGATGAGTGCGGCAGGCGGCGGTACTTGCTTGCCTTCCAATGCACGTTGTGCCTGCAATGGCCGCTGGTATACAAAAATATCCGCGTCCGGCCCAAACTGGGCGCGCAGCCGTTCACGCGCGACGCGCATTGCCGGTAAGTCAGGCGCCGGAGCGAGTTCATCAACGATGCGTTCCGGTGGCAACACCCGGATACCCCGTTCCTCGCGAAGCTTTGCCAGAAATTCCCGATGCTGGGCCGGCGGCAGGATGTCCAGCGCGGCACGTACTGTTTTAAGGTGACTGATGTAACCTGCCGCGACGAGCCGCATACGTGGCGTTTGCGAGTAGTACTGAAACAACAGCACCGACGCAAGCTGGCTAACGAGCAAGGCCAATGCGATGACCAATGCGCTGCGCGCCAGCAGCGATTTAGGTATCAGCGACACGAATCGTCGTGAGCAAACGAATCAGCAGGTAACATCGCGGCCGCGTCCACTAAGCGTGCTTTTGCCCGTCTGGTACGAATACATACCCCAGCCCCCATACCGTTTGCACATAGCGAGGGTTAGAGGGGTCTTCGCCGAGAAGTTTACGCAGCCGGGAAACCTGCACGTCGATAGCCCGGTCGAAGGAATCATGCTCTCTACCGCGCGCCAATTCGGTGAGCTTGTCGCGTGAAAGTGGCGCGCGCGCGTGCTCCACCAACACCTTCAGCAGGCCGAATTCGCCCGTGGTCATCGCCAGTGGTTGGCCATCGCGCACAAGGGCGCGCGTGCCCAGGTTCAGACTGAACGGGCCGAACAGGACAACGCTGTCGGTTTCAGCGGGGGCGCCGGGCTTGGGCAGTGGTGCCTGGCGGCGCAGGACCGCGTTGATCCGCGCAACCAATTCGCGCGGATTGAATGGCTTGGAGAGATAGTCGTCCGCACCGATTTCGAGTCCGCCGATCCGGTCAAGGTCGTCGCCCTTGGCCGTGAGCATGATGATCGGAATATTGGCTTCTGCGGCAGCGGAGGACCGCAGCCGGCTGCAAATTGCAAAGCCGTCTTCATTCGGCAACATTACATCAAGCACCACCAGATCGTAGCGGTTGCGCGTGAATGCGCGGTCAAGCGCAACGCCATCGGGCACTGTGTCCACGGCAAAGCCCTGCTCGGTAAGGTAGCGTTTGAGCAAATCGCGCAGACGCAAATCATCATCGACGACAAGGATTCGGTGGCGCGGAGGCGGACGTGAATTTGTGTGCAGATTGGTCATGCATGCATGTTAGTGGCGCAGCAGCGATACCACTCATGGGTACCGCCCTTTGTTGTAAGTAAATGTTAACAAATGCTCCGCTTGGCCGTGCGTCGGCACCGATGGTTACACGCGGTTACCAAGCGTTGGCAACCGGAAAGGATTTTGCGCGCTCTATTGGTTAACCTGTGCATACACATTCGGTGCGGGCTAATAAAGTATCAGGAAGTATCAATTGAAACTCAATGGAGAACAGCATGAAAAAAGTAAATGTTGCGCTTGTCACGGTCTTGCTTTTAACCAGTGTCGGTGCGTCAGTCGTATTTGCCCAAACACCACCGGAAGCAACAAAGGGTGATCGCGCGCACAAGATGCATGAGCGATTCAAAGTTGCTGACAAGGACGGCGACGGAAAAATCAGTCGCGCAGAAGCCGTGGCATTGCCACGTATTGCCAAACAATTCGACGAGATCGATACTAACAAGGACGGTTTTGTTACCAAAGAAGAGCTAAAGGCGCAGCGATATAAACGCGCAGCGCAAAAGCAGAAATAGTCGTAATGAGCGCTCAGGAAAATCTTCCGTGAGCAATCGCAAAAGTCGTTTGTTGCCAGGTCAATTGATATGAAGCGAAATTTGTCAATGGTATTCAAGTACCTCGCCATTGTCGCTGTTTCATGTCTTTTGGCCGTCGGCATTTCCAACCGGCTCGCCGCAGCGCAAGAGCCGGAATCGTCAACGCGAGTGGCGAGTGTTGGCGAGAATTCCGTGTACGCAATGTCCGGGAAATATAAGGTGGAGAGTTCGCTGGCTGTCTGGCGCGATGGTACAAGGGCGCGCGACGTCCCGGTAAAGCTTTACTATCCGGCTATTAACGGCACCGCTGCTACGCCGGCTGAATTCCCCGTCATTCTTTTTTCACACGGATTGGGCGGTAATCGTGAGGGCGGTGCGCGTTGGGCCACGCATTGGGCGAGCCACGGTTTTGTCGTGGTTGCCTTACAGCACGGGGGAAGCGACGAGGCACTTTGGAAAGGGGTTGCGCCTGCCGAAATTGCCAATCGCATGAAAGCAGCTATGACTGTTGCAAATTTTGCTTCGCGGGTTGGCGATGTCCACTTTGTGATCGATGAAGTCATTCGTCGCGCCGCGAGCGACGAGAAGGCATTCGCAAAAGCGGATCCGACGCGGATTGGTATGTCGGGCCATTCGTTCGGTGCGCAAACGACATTTGCTGTGGTGGGTCAAAAGTCAACGCTGACCAATCAAAAGTCAGGATTGGACCCGCGCATTGCAGCCGCAATTGCTTTCAGTCCCAACGCCCGCAATAAATCAAATCTGCGCAGCCAATTCGGCGACATCAAGCTGCCCGTCTTTTCGATCACCGGGAGCGCAGATGGCAGCATTCTTGATGACGGCACGCTACCTGAACATCGCCGCCTCCCGTTTGAAAATATGGCTACTGGTCAGAAGTATCTTGTGATTTTTAACGAAGGCGACCACATGGTGTTTGGTGGGCATGCTTTTAGCACACGTCGGCCGGAGACAGCACGCGACAAGAAAATTCAGATCGACGTCATGAGTGGCACACTCGCTTTTTGGAATGCGATGCTTAAGCACGATGCCAGTGCCCGGCGCTGGCTGGAGCGGGGCGGCTTTAAGGCGACAATCGGTGACACTGATATTTTCGACCAGAAATAGTTAGAGGAAACGCGAATGTTAAAGCGCATGGTTCTTGTCATCGTTGCATTTGGATTTGCAGCTACCGCTATGGCACAGGACGCTATCCTTGGAGCTGATGGTGCCCGGCACCTTCTTGGTCGCACCGGATTTGCTGCGTCCAATTCCGACATCCGGGCATTTGCCACTCTCTCCCGCGCGGAAGCTGCGGACAGGTTAGTCAAATTAGCCGCCGAGTCAACCATTGCCATCACATCACCACCGGCATGGGTGAATGACAAACCGATTGCCCCGGCAACACGTCAGGCGATGTCGCAGGAGGAGCGACAGGCCGAGCAGCGCCGGAACAATGAGCACGCGTTGGAGCTACGGGAATGGTGGTTTCGTGAATTTCTCACGACACAGTCGCCTTTGGCGGAGAAAATGACACTGTTCTGGCACAACCATTTCGCGACCAGTCAGCAGAAGGTTCGATTCACCCCGCTGATGTACCGTCAGAATGTGTTGCTGCGACGCAATGCGCTGGGCAATTTCGGCACGTTGCTGCGTGAGATGGCGCGCGACCCGGCGATGCTGATTTATCTCGATGGGGTCAATAGCCGCAAGGAGCAGCCCAACGAAAATTTTGCCCGAGAAGTAATGGAACTCTTCACGCTGGGCGAGGGCAATTACAGCGAACGCGACATCAAGGAAGTCGCGCGTGCCTTTACGGGCTGGAGCATCGACCGCGAATCGGGTGAATTCATGTTTCGCCGCGGCATCCATGATTACGGCAGCAAGACCCTCTTCGGGAAGACGGGCAACTTTGATGGCGACCAGGTCATCGATGTGCTGCTGGCCAGGCCTGAAGCAGGACAATTCATCACTCGCAAATTATGGAAAGAATTTATCTCGTCGACACCCGATGAGCACGAGTTGGTAAAGCTGGCAGCTGGTTTTCGCGAGAGTGGCTACAACATCGCCAAACTAATGCGCGCTGTGCTAACGTCCGACGCCTTTTATGCGCCTCAGCATCGTGCGGCCTTGATTAAATCGCCCGTGGAGTTTGTGGTTGGCACGATGAAAACTTTCGATATCGAAACCACGAATCTGCGTCCATTCGTCATCGCCAGCGCATTGCTGGGCCAAAACGTTTTTGCGCCGCCCAACGTCAAAGGCTGGCCGGGTGGAGCGGCGTGGATTAACTCCGCTACACTGCTCGGCCGCAAACAGTTGATTGACCGCCTGTTTAAAAACGAAGACCGGATGGATGTCGCGATGCGGTCGGTCGATGTCATGGCGGCAGCTAACGGTGATGTGGCACCGCCCGGTCGTGACGCGCGTGTGCAACGGCAAACGGAGCGACAGATGGGCGGCATTCGTTGGAATCTCGACGGTTGGGCCAAGGCCTTTGTCGGACCCGAGCGAGATGGTAGCGTCGCCACAGGAATTGCGGAGATGACGCGGGTGGTGCTGCCGACGGCGCCAATGCGCAGTATTTCCAGCGTTGGTAATACCGCCGAAGTTGCGCGCCAGTTGGTGGCAGATCCTGCGTACCAATTGAAATAACTGGAGACTGTTATGGACCGTCGAAATTTTTTGAATGCCTTGGGAAGTCTTCCGTTGTTTGGCAACATTGGCGGGGTGGCATGGGCTGCTGCCGACCCATTGCCTGCACGTGCTGGTGGGTCGACGCCGTACGGCAATCTGCTAGTGCTGATCGAATTAAAAGGGGCCAATGACGGGCTCAATACCGTTATTCCGTACGCCGATCCGCGCTATGTAGAGTTGCGTCCTCGACTGGCAATCGCCCGCGAGCAGTTGTTGCAGCTGGATGAACAGACGGGCCTGCATCCTGCGTTGCAGCCTTTGCTGCCGCTGTGGCAAAACAAGGAATTAGCCATTGTGCAGGGCCTGGGTTATCCCAATCCCAATCTCTCCCATTTTCGATCCATTGAGATATGGGATACCGCGTCCAAAAGCGAGGAGTATCTCGACGCCGGCTGGCTTGCCCGCGTGTTCGCGCAAACGCCTGCACCGCGCCAGTTTGCTGCCGACGGCGTGGTTGTCGGTTCAAGTGACATGGGGCCTTTGTCGGGGCAGGGTGTACGGACAATCGCGCTGGCGGACACGGCGCAGTTCTTGCGCAATGCCAAACTCGCTCAGATCGGCAGCGACCAGCGTAACGCCGCGCTAAAGCATATCCTCGCGGTAGAAAACGAAATCGTCCACGCCGCCAGCAAGCTCAATAGCAACCGCGTATTCAAGACCGAGTTTCCACGTAACGGATTCGGTAATCAGGTGCGCACCGCCGCGCAACTGGTCGCAAGCAATGCTGGCATGGCGACGATTCGGCTTACGCTGTCTGGTTTCGATACCCACGCTGGCCAGCTAGGTACGCACGCGAACCTGCTCAAAGAGTTGGCTGAGGGTATCGGCACCCTTAAATCAGCTTTGACAGAACTGAATCGCTGGGATTCGACACTCGTCATGACCTACGCCGAATTCGGTCGTCGCCCGAAGGAAAACCAGAGCGGCGGTACTGACCATGGCACGGCAAACGCACATTTTGTTACCGGCGGTAAAGTCGTAGGCGGCCTTTACGGTCAAGCCCCCGAATTGAACCGCCTCGATGGCAGCGGAAATCTTCCCTTTACGGTTGATTTCCGAAGCTTGTACGCCACTGTGATCGACAAATGGTGGGGGCTCGATTCGAGCAGGGTTTTGCAGGGTAAATTCGCGCCGCTCGATTTTGTGAAAGCCTGATCTGCAGCGCGGAAACCATTAATCGTAGTGGTAAATCTCTAGCACCGGCGGGGCTTCCAGGCCAAAAAGTTCTGAAGAAGCCTGCCGATATTGGGAGTTACGTTTTTTTGCGTTGTGTTGCGTCATTGCGCGTGGCATTAACTGATTGACTGAAGTGTGGCGCGCTGTCCAGTTTCACGTCGTCCCTCACATACCGCTTATGTTTGCCCCCGCTTATAATTGGCGCTTGCCACACGTTGTCCTGCGCCATGAACTTACTTGCCCTCGAAACCTCGACCGAACGTCTCTCCATCGCGATCTTGCGCGAAAATGAGTCGTTCGCGCGCGACATCGATGCTGGGCAGCGCCACTCAGATCTTGCGCTACCGCTGTTGCACGAGTTGCTCGCCGAAGCCAGCCTTGCGCTGAGCGAATTCGACGCCATCGCATTTGGGCAGGGCCCCGGCTCTTTCACTGGCGTACGTATCGCCTGTGGCCTGTCGCAAGGCATTGCGCTGGGAATTGGCAAATCGATGGTGCCGGTACCCACTCACATGGCATTGGCTGAGCAAACGTGTTCCGCGCAGGTTTTGGTCGCAATCGACGCGCGTATGGGCGAGATTTATTTCGCAGCGTATCGCCGCGACTTGGCTTCGGCCCAGGGGTGGAAGGTCGAGGTGGCGCCGGTGCTGGTGAAGCCAGACGCTTTACCCGCGCTCGACGGACAGGGCTGGTGCGCTACCGGAAGCGCATTTGATGTGCCCGCACTATCCGAGTTACTCGCCGCACGTTACGCTGATCATATCGGGAGTGTCGTTTACGGTGCGCTTCCGCGCGCGCTGGACGTCGCACATATTGCTGCACGCCAACTGCAATCGGCTGGCATCGGCAGCGCCATCAAGCCGGAATTCGCGGCACCGCTTTACCTGCGTAACAAGATCGCGATGACCATCGAAGAGCGCCGCGAGTATCATGCTGCCAAGGCAGCCTTGGTTTAGTCGGGCAGATATGAGTGCATTGCCTTCAACGCCAGGAAGCCCCGAGCTATCGTTCGCTGCGTTGCGCGAAAAAGATCTTTTCGCCGTCGCGGCGATTGAATCAGACGTGTACGTGTTTCCATGGACGATCGGCAATTTCCGCGACTCGTTGTTAAGTGCGCATGAATGCTGGGGTTGCTGGTTGCACGGTGATCTCATCGGTTACGCGATCGTGATGACTGCGCTGGACGAAGCGCATTTGTTGAATTTCGCGATAGCGAGTCGTTGGCAGCGATGTGGGGTGGGCTCAGCATTTTTACGCTTTCTCGTTGACTGCGCTATCGCTGCCAAGCTTGACGTGATCTACCTCGAGGTGCGGCCTTCAAATGCGGCCGGTTTAAGTCTGTACGAGCGGTTCGGGTTCAAACAGTTGGGTATACGCAAGGACTACTATCCGGCGATGACGGGGCGTGAAGACGCCTTGTTTCTCGGATTAAGTATTGTCAGGAAAGTCTCATAGCCATGCCAGCATTCGAAGATTTCCTGCACGAACTCGAACTGCTGGACACGTTCCAGCAGCTAGGGCGCATGCCGAACGAGACAGTGCCGTCTGCGAATGAAGTAATGTCGAAAATAGCGGTGCAGGAAGAGCGCGCAGGCAATAGCCTCACGCCGCTGCAGTCCGCAAAAACGGCAGCAGTCACGCCGATCAAGATCGATCCCGCGCGCGCCGCGCGCATTGCGACGATGGATTGGGCGGAACTCGAAGCCGAGACTGCCGCCTGCAGCGCGTGCGGCCTTTGTAAGCAAAGGAAACAGGCTGTTTTTGGTGTCGGTGCAGCGTCGGCACCATGGCTGTTCGTTGGGGAGGGCCCCGGCGCTGAGGAAGACGAGCAAGGCGAGCCGTTTGTCGGACAGGCAGGTAAGTTGCTCGATGCGATGCTTGCGGCGGCGGGTCTGCAACGTGGCCGAGAAGTTTATATCGCCAATGTCGTCAAATGCCGCCCGCCTGGCAACCGCACCCCGACGCTGGATGAAGCAGCGGCCTGCGCCCCGCTCCTGGACCGTCAGATCGAATTGATTCAGCCAAAGCTCATCGTCGCACTCGGCAAAACCGCTGTTGTACGACTGACAGGTTCCGATGCCAGTATGGCCTCGATGCGCGGCAGCTTGCATCGGTACCGGGAGATTCCGATGGTTGCCACATACCATCCTGCGTATCTGTTGCGCAGCCTGACGGAAAAGTTGAAAGCGTGGGAGGACATGATGTTGGCGCGACATGAAATGTCTAAACAAGGCATAAAGCAGGTCGAAAATGCATGACCGTCAAAAAGGTCTCGCAAGCGCTCTTGCAAAGGGCATAATCAGCCCTATTTACCGGCTGCGGCACTGCAAACTGTAGGGGGCCGCACTATTTTCCAGGAGAATTTCATGCGCAAATTGGCACTGCTTTTTGGTTTAACCGCGATGCTGGCTCTGTCCGGCTGTGGCTACAACGACTTCCAGTCGAAAGATGAGGGCGTCAAAAAAGCCTGGGCTGAGGTATTGAATCAATATCAGCGTCGCTCCGATCTCATTCCCAACCTTGTCGCGACAGTGCAAGGCTACGCGCAACAGGAAAAGGACGTGTTTTTGGGCGTCGCGACGGCGCGCGCCAAAGTCGGGCAAATGAACGTCGGCGCGGACGTGGTTAACAATCCACAGGCGCTGCAGAATTTCCAAAAGGCGCAGGGTGAGTTGTCGAGTGCGTTGTCGCGTTTGCTGGTGGTGGCAGAGGCATATCCACAATTGAAGTCGGATGGCAATTTCCGCGAACTGCAATCGCAACTGGAAGGCACCGAGAATCGCATTACTGTGGCCCGCAAACGGTTTACCGATGCCGTCGAGTCATACAATATTCTCACCCGTCAGTTCCCGACCAACCTGACTGCGATGCTTTTTAGCTACAAGATCAAACCGCAGTTCACTGTTGAAAACGAGAAAGCTATTTCGACCGCGCCAAAAGTTGATTTTGGTGCCAAGCCTGCGCCTGAGCCCGCACCAAAACAATAACAGCGCGATCGGCTGGCGTCTTGACAGCGTGCATATGAATGTCGCCGCCCCCGTTGCGATGGGGGCGCTTTTTTCTTCGCAGCAATCAGCAATAGCCATGCGGCAACGAGCGGGCATTTGGCATTTTTTGGCGCTCGTTCTGGCGTCGATCTTTGTGTGGGCATCAGCGCCCGGCGCGATCGCGGCTGAAGGCGACATCGCCGCGATTCCCAAACTCGTCAAACGCGTTACCGATTTAACCGCCACCCTGCCAGCGGCAGATGAGGCGCGAATCGAAGCGCGGCTCAAAACGTTTGAAGAAAAAAAGGGCGCGCAGATTGCTGTGCTGATCGTTGCGACCACGCAGCCTGAGACAATTTTCGATTACTCGATTCGTGTGGCCGAGGCGTGGAAACTTGGTCGCAAAGATATCGACGACGGTGTCTTGTTCGTGATCGCCAAGGGGGACCGCAAACTGCAAATCTTGACTGGTCGTGGTACCCAGGGTGTGCTGACCGACGCCATGTCCAAGCGCATCATCAGCGAGATCGTCGCACCGAAATTTCGCGCCAGCGATTTTGCTGGCGGCATTGACGATGGCGTCGCCAAAATTATCGATGTATTGCAAGGCGAGGCCCTGCCACCGCCACCCGAAAAAAAGCGCACGTCCGCCAAACAGGGTTCGAGCGTTGAAACATTTTTGATCCTTGGCGTCGTTGCTGCGATGTTTGTCGGGCCACTGCTGCGGTCGCTCTTGGGCCGTTTTATGGGTGCTTCCGCGACTGCTGGCGTGACGGGAGCTGCAGCATGGTTTCTGGCAGGCGGGTTGCTGTTTCCGATCGTCGCTGGTGTGATCGTTTTTTTCATTATCTTGTTAATGGGCGCGATGAATTTTTCCAGGGGCGGAGGCGGCTTTATTCCCGGTGGCTGGAGTAGCGGTGGCTCGTCGGGAGGTTCCTCGGATAGCTTCAGTGGCGGGGGCGGTGGCTTCGATGGCGGCGGCGCGTCCGGCGACTGGTAGCGGAGCGCACACAAAAATGGATTGGCTAAAACGTTTTCTGCGCCACGTCTGGATGTCTCCTATCATCCTGAAACGTCAATTTCCTGCCACTACATTAAGCGCAATTGGCCGCGCAGTAACGGAAAGCGAAAAATCGCATCGCGGACAGGTACGGTTTGTGATCGAGGCAGAACTCACGACATCGCAATTGTGGGCTGGGATCTCCGCACGCCAACGTGCAATCGACGTTTTTTCGCTGTTGCGCGTTTGGGACACCGAAGAAAACAACGGTGTGCTCGTTTACCTGTTGTTAGCCGACCGCAAGGTGGAAATTGTTGCCGATCGCGGCATTCATCGGCACACCGGCGATGAGCGCTGGCGCGGCATCTGCCGTGAGATTGAGCACCATTTCCGGAAACGTGATTTCGTTGGCGGCAGCACAGTGGGGATCACAAAAATTAGCGCGGAGCTGGCGCACTATTTCCCTGCTACGGGGAAGCACGCGAACGAACAGCAGGATGCGCCTGTCGTCCTCTAACAATCGCACGACTCAGTAAAGTCAAGCACTGGCGCGCCTCTCTAGCACTTTTCTGCTTGCAAGCCGCGCCAGCTATTGAGTTCACCCGATCAATGCGGCCTGCCAATAAAATGCGCTATTGATTCGCCCTTTTCGATCCCGATGATGCGCTCTGCGTCGCCGTGTACGCGCTGGTTGTACCGATGCCGCACGATCACCATCGTCGTCGTAAATGCCACGAATGCGCCAAAAATAATGATGATCGTATTGATGTGAATGTTGTTCGCCAGCATGACGCCGTAAAGGGCGAGCATTACCAGGATGCATAGATTCTCGTTGAAGTTCTGCACCGCGATCGAATGTCCGGCTGACAACATCACGTGGCCGCGATGCTGCAGCAACGCGTTCATCGGGACGACAAAGAACCCCGCCAACGCGCCGGACAGAATTAACAAGGCGTAGACCATCGGCATGGCGGAGACCAATGTCATCGCCATGACAACAACGCCCATCACGACGCCTGCAGGCAACACCACCAGTGCGCGTTTTAGCGGGATGAATCGCGCGGCCACAACGGCACCAGCAGCGGAGCCAAACGCAAAGACACCCTGCAAAATTGAACCTTGACTAAGTCCCAGTCCGAGGTGATCCTGCGCCCATCGCAACAGGATGAGAATCAAGGTAGCTCCAGCACCCCAGAATAGTGTCGTGATGGCGAGGGTAATTTGCCCGAGCTTATCGCGCCACAGCGTCTTGAAACAGTGACCGAAATCGATCAGCAATTTGATTGGGCGCGCCGCCTGTTTCTCATAGCGCGCACCAGTATCCGGGATGAAAAGATTAAAGATGGCGGCGACCATGTAGAAAAAAACGATGACGGCAATCGCCGCCTCCGCCGGGGTGTCGATACTCGTATCCATAAACGGCAAATCAATGCCTAGCAGGCGGGCCGACACGCCGGTGCCGATGAGAATACCGCCGAGCAGGATACCGATAATGGTTGAGAGAACGGTCAGTCCCTCGATCCAGCCATTGGCGACGACGAGTCTTTCGGGTGGCAGCAACTCGGTGAGGATGCCGTACTTTGCAGGCGAATATGACGCACATCCCAAGCCGACGATGCCATAGGCGACGAGCACTATGACCTGCTGGCCCGCCCCAGTGGTCGCCATCGCACCGTAGAAAAGCATGACGAGGCAGCCGGTGACCTTGATCGTGTTGGTAAAAAACATGACCTTGCCCTTGGGCCAGGCATCGGCGAACGGGCCCACGAAGGGAGCCAGCGCCACGTACGGGACATGCAGCAGCGCCTTGAGTAATGGCACCAGCCATGCCTCGCCGTGAAGCTGAGCTAAGAGTGCGATGGCGGCGATCAGCAGCGCATTGTCGGCGAGCGACGAAAAAAACTGCGCCGCCATGATGGTGTAAAAGCCGCGTTTCATGTTCTCGATGGAAAAAAAGGAAAGGCACCATTCGTATTGCAGCCGTCTGAGTTGCACGATGGATGACGAATATTAACCCAAGTAAGCACGGATACTTTCGCGCTGCATGCGTTAACTGTCATTGGACGCTATTGCAACGTACCGCGAAACTGCGCATTGAGTTGGGAGGTTGATTGATACAGACGTGCGTCGGCGCGCGCTTCGGGACTGTCGCCCTTAGGGATGCCATCCGGCCCATAAATGCTGCAAAGTCCAATCAAACACAGTGCCAGTTGCGCCTTCTTCGCGGGCGTCAATCGCACGTCTTTTTCCAAGCGGGCTCGAAACTGCATCATCGGTGATTTCTTTGGGCCGACGTAATCCTCCGGTTCATTGCGGCCATAGACGCGGATTTCCTCCAGACGCGCGACAAGGTCCGGGTGAATTTTCTCGGCGTCGGCGACGCGCAGCGATGGTGCGCCCGGCACCGGCGTGGCGATTTTTTTCATCGCGGCTTGCGCCGGCGAATCCAGCACCCTGACCTCGACCGGCCTCGATTCTGCTACCCACCTGCCAGTGGCGGCGTCGGCAGCC
>ENA-OFCX01000427-OFCX01000427.1-metagenomes-genome-assembly--contig:-NODE-427-length-22123-cov-6.089859_pt1 | contig 22123 bp, 20 predicted proteins | sample MGYA00153384_OFCX01 | MGnify analysis MGYA00153384
ATGCAGCTCATGCCGGGGCATGTGCAAATTTTGCAACGACGCGGTGCGCAGCGATGGCAAGTGAGATGCGTCATTTTTGGCGTTACACGACACTTGGCCCCGGCCTTCGCCGGAGCGACGGAATTTGCTGACAATTGTGCGGTCATCGGAATGGAATACTACTACGGCATCACCTTCAAATCCTTGACGAACCGGTCTGTCCACGCGTCCCTAAAATTCACTTTAGTTGAGTCAATCAGCTTGTTCTGCACCATCATGTCCCACGTCTGTTTCATGCGTGCTTCTGTGATGATGCCGATACCGAGTTTTGCGGCATCTCCGCCATCAACGATGCCCATTTCTTTGATCTTTTGCAGACCGTACGCGAGCAGCTCGTCAGTCATTGCTTGATTGTCTTTTTTGATTAGCGCATTGGCCGGTGCGGGGTTCTTCAAATAGCTCTTCCAACCCTCCATTGATGCCTTGACGAAGGCCTCAATCATCTTCGGATTGCTGTCGATGGTTTTCTTGAGCACGGTGATGGTTTCGGTGTATGGCGGGTAGCCGAGATCAGCCAACAAAAACACTTTCGCGTCCTTCACGCCGCCCTTTTGCACCGCCAATGTCTCCGAGGTGAGGTAGCCCTGCATCGCAATTTTTTTGTCAGCAACAAACGGCTGCACGTTGAACGTGTACGGCCGCGTTTGCTCATCTTTAAATCCATACTTCGCCTTCGCCCACGGCCACCAATTGGTTTGGCCGTCGCTGGAGACAAGCACCGTTTTGCCCTTCAAATCGGCAAAGGTTTTCACGTCGCTGTGCGCGATCACAACGATCGGGTCTTTCTGGAAAAACGTGCCGACGCTGACCGCCTGCACGCCCTGCTCCCACGCCTTGTAATTTTGAATGTCGAAGCCCATGAAGATGTCTACCTGCCCAACCGCGAGCAATTGCAGGCCGTTCACCTGCGGGCCGCCCATCTTTACCGTGACGTCGAGGCCGTGTTTTTTGTACGTACCTTCGGCGAGCGCCTGATACAAGCCGCCGTGCTCCGCTTGCGCGAACCAATTGGTCTGGAAGGTGATTTTTTGCTGGGCGACCGCGAGGGTCGGCGCAGCGATGAACGCGACTGCCAGCGTCGTGCGCAACGCAACCGAGAACACCGCTTTTTGCATGGTTGGGCGGAACATGGCATCTCCTGATGCGAAAAATCGTCTTTAAATTATCGTTGCTTCTGAGCTTTACGGATAAAAATTGTCGCTGGCTATGTGTGATTTCGTCTCGCAAGCAGTAAGCAGCTTTTTCAGTAATCCCTTACTAAACCTGGGCTTATCGCCGATTTAAGTAAAAGTTGACTAACGAATAAATTAGTACCTAAGACCGGATCTAATGGTGGTTTCAGCAATAAGTTGTTAGACAAGGAACGTCGTCATATGCGTATTATTCGATCATGAGCACATTCACTGTCAGCCCCTACTCTTCGCGGGGCAAACGCCTTGGGGTCACCCTTACGTGGTTGTTGATGGCGATTGTTTTCGGCATCACTGGTTGGTTCTTTGCGATCAAACCGCTGGTTACGACCTGGGGCAACTGGAACCTGGCGCGTGACTATCAACCGGTCGAGGCGACCATCGTCGAGCGCACCGGCAAGGACGATGGCGGCACGTTCAACTGGTACGCCGCGCGCTACGATGTTGCGGGTAGAACTTACGAAACCGAGCGGCTAACAGTGGTGGAGGATGAGGCCATTGACGAGCCGTCCAACGATATTGTGCTCAAGTCGCTGGCGAAGGCGCGTAACGAGCAAAAAACCGCGACTATCTGGGTGAGCCCGCGCAGGCCGGATATCGCCGTGGTATCGCGCGACCTGCCGCTCCGCTCACTGTGGCCCAGTATCCCGTTTGCCGTTATGTTCTCGCTGTTCGCAGCAGCCGGCGCGCTGGGCGCAATTGGAACGCTTGCCAATCTGTCCTATTGTCGGCGCATGAACGATGCGATGGGTATCTGGATATTTGGCGCCCTATGGTGTGGCTTTATCTTTCCGGTGTTCGCGATGATGGCCACAAAAGGTGATGCTGACGATTGGCCGTTCTTGGTGTTTGTGGGTCTTTTTGCGTTGATCGGCCTAATGTTGGCCTATTTGGCTGTATCGATTTCGATATGGGGAGCACGCGAAGGATCGTCGACCACCTGGCCCATGTCCTCCAGTCGCCCCCAGCTTAGGGGAGACACACTCGGCACCCGTGGAGGCAAGCAGGGCGAACCGGTCAAAGGTACTGTTGAACGCGGCGGCCTTGGCGGGCGCGGCGCGGACTTCGACAAGGACTAGATGCACACGCTTGTGGGCGCGCTTACCAAAGCCTGCTACGAACTACACGACAGCATCGAGCAACCCGCCTTGTGCCGCGCCCAGTCGGGGCGCTTCTGCGCGAACGCTTCGCGGCCCGGTTGCTCGTCGTACGGGTGACGCATCACGTCGAGTAACTCCGCGATTTTTGACGTGTCGCCCGCGTGCGCAGCGTCGATAGCAAGCTGTGCGAGATAGTTGCGCAGCACGTATTTTGGGTTCGCTTCGTGCATGCGTTTGATGCGCGCGGCTTGCTGTTCGGGTGTCGGGTTTTGTTCGTTGCAAAGCGCTACGTAACGACCAAACCACGCGGCTAATTTTTCGCGTGATTGCTGCCATTGACCTTCGAGATAAAACGCGTCGGCAAACTCATCGACCTGACGCGCTGTTGCCAACGTGCGGAAGAAAATCGTCATGTCAATTTCGGCATCATTCATCAACATGAACGCGTCATCAACGAGATCCCCCTCGGCATCACTCCATTGATACAAGCCGAATTTCTCCGAAAACACGCGCGTGATTTCAACGCCGTACGTTGACTCGAATTTCGCAAGCGCCGCTGCTAAATCTTCAGGTTTTATATCGAGCGTGGATAACGCGTCGCCGAGCCGTGCGAGGTTCCACTGCGCAATGCCCGGCTGCCGCCCAAACGCATAGCGCTTGCCGCCCGCGTCAGTCGTGTTCGGCGTCCAGCCCGGATCAAAGTTGTCTACCCAACCGTACGGGCCGTAGTCAATCGTCAGGCCAAGAATCGACATGTTGTCGGTATTCATCACGCCATGAACGAAGCCCACGCGCATCCATTGTGCGATGAGTTTCGCTGTGATTTCGCACACCTCGCCATACCAAGCCGAGAGGCGTTCGCTTTCGGGCAACGCCGCCAGATGCGCGAAATAGTTGGTGATCGTGAAATCGACGAGCTGTTTGAGCAGCGCCGTTTCACCCCGTGAAGCGGGCAATTCAAAATGGCCAAAACGAATGAACGTCGGCGCGGTTCGGCACACAATCGCACCGGGCTCGGGCGCAGCATTGCCATCGTAGAACATGTCGCGCTCAACCTCGTCGCCCGTCAGCACCAGCGACAGCGCCCGCGTCGTCGGCACGCCGAGATGATGCATCGCCTCGGAGCACAAAAATTCGCGAATCGACGAGCGCAGCGCCGCGCGACCATCAGCGCGGCGCGAATACGGGGTCGGGCCTGCGCCCTTGAGTTGCAATTCGTAGCGCTGCTCGACGCCACCCAAAGGCGGCGCGATGACTTCACCCAACAGAATCGCGCGACCGTCACCGAGTTGCCCCGCCCAATTGCCGAATTGATGCCCGCCGTAAACGGTCGCGTAAGTCTCCATGCCGGACACTCTGCCGTTGCCTGAGAGCGCATTGACCATTTCAGGAGAGTGCATTTGCGGCTCGCTCAGCTCAAGCATCGCAGCGACTTCGGGCGAATGCGCAATCAGCCGAGGCGCAGCAACAGGCGTCGGCTCAACCCGTGACCAAAACACGCCTTGCACCTGACGCGCATGGTTGCGAGGGTTGGCGTCACCGGGGAGGGATTGTAGAAAGCGATTATCGAATGTCAACATAGTTTGACGCTCTCCCCTTCATGGGGAGAAGCGGTATTTGCAACTTAGACCAGCAACGAATTCACCCGCTTCACATAAGCCGCAGGATCAGCCGGCAAACCGCCTTCAGCCAGCAGCGCCTGATCAAACAGGATGTGCGCGAGGTCGCCAAACAGCGCCTCATTACCCGTTGACGCCTCAAGTTTTTTCACCAATGCATGCTCGGCATTCACTTCCAGAATCGGTTTGGTTTCCGGCGCTTCCTGACCCGCCTGTTTGAGCATGCGCGCAAGCTGTGTCGACATGCCATGATCCTGCACTACCAAGCACGCGGCGGAGTCGACCAGACGCGTAGTGACACGCACATCTTCTGCCTTGTCTTTCAGTGCGTCTTTCAATTTTTCGAGGATCGGTTTGAATGAAACCGCTGCCTCTTCCGCGGCCTTTTTCTCTGCATCGTCCTGCAACTTGCCGAGGTCTACCGCGCCTTTGGCGACCGACTGCAACGGCGTGCCGTCAAACTCATGCAGGTAGTTCAGCGCCCACTCGTCGACGCGATCCGTCATGAGCAATACTTCGATGCCCTTCTTCTTAAATACCTCAAGTTGCGGGCTGTTTTTGGCACCGGCTATGGTGTCGGCAGTGATGTAATAAATCGCCTCCTGGCCTTCTTTCATGTGCGCTTTGTAGTCGGCAAAACTCACGCTCACCGTGTCAGTCGTGCTTGACGCAAAGCGCAGCAGTTTCGCGAGTTTTTCTCGATTGCTGAAATCTTCGCCGAGGCCCTCCTTGAGCACTGCACCGAACTCTCCGTAGAAGCTCGCGAATTTGGCCTTTTCGGCATCGTCGCCGCTGGTGGCGAGGTCTTCCAGAATGGTCAGCACACGACGTGTATTGCCTTCGCGAATTGATTTCACGTCGCGGCTTTCCTGCAGCAATTCGCGCGACACGTTCAGCGGCAAATCAGCCGAGTCAACCACGCCCTTGACGAAGCGCAGATACGACGGCATCAGCGCCTCCGCATCGTCCATGATGAATACGCGCTTCACGTAGAGCTTTAGGCCCGCTTTCTTGTCGCGGTTCCACAGGTCATGTGGTGCCTTGGCCGGGAGGTAGAGCAGTTGCGTGTATTCGGTTGAACCCTCAACGCGGTTATGGCTCCATGCCAGCGGCGCCTCGCCGTCCATCGCAATTTGCTTGTAGAACTCGATGTACTGCTCGGGCGTGATGTCCTTCTTTGGGCGTGTCCACAGCGCGCTCGCCTTGTTGACGGTTTCCCATTCGCCAGTGGCGACCATGCCGCCGTCTTTGCCGTCCGCGCCCTCTTTCCACTCTTCTTTCACCATCAAAATGGGCAGCGAAATGTGGTCAGAATATTTATTGATGATGGACTTGACGCGCCACGCTGATGCGTAGTCCATCGCGTCGTCGCGCAGGTGCAGCGTGACGCTGGTACCGCGAGCCGCCCGAATGATGTTTTCGACTTCGAACTCGCCGGTGCCGCCACTCGCCCAGCGCACCGCTTCTGACGGCGTCAAACCCGCTTTACGCGACTCCACCGTGATCTTGTCGGCCACCATAAAGCCGGAATAAAAGCCCACGCCGAATTGCCCAATCAATGAGCCCTGCTCCTTGGCGTTTTCCTTTTGCTCCGCACCCAATTTGCTCAAAAAATCGCGCGTACCGCTCTTGGCGATGGTTCCCAGGTTGTCGATGGCTTCCTGCTGCGTGAGGCCGATCCCGTTGTCGCTAATGGTCAGCGTTTTCGCGTCCTTGTCGAACGAAACGCGCACCTCAAGATTCGGCGAATCTTCCCACAACGCGCCATTGTTCAACGCCTCAAAACGCAATTTGTCGCAAGCGTCTGATGCGTTAGAAATCAGCTCACGCAGGAAGATTTCTTTGTTGGAATAGAGGGAGTGGGTGACGAGGTGCAGCAGTTGCGCGACTTCGGCTTGGAAATTTAGGGTTTGTTTGCTCATTATGATTGTGTTGTTATGGATTTAATCTGTGTGTCTCGCGGCTTTTTCGCTGGGGATGACACCTATCGTGCGTCACATCGGGGCGTTGGTTTGAAAGTCAAGTGGGCCCCGCCCCGACTGTATGCGCGGACTTGGCCGCGCTCTCCCGGCTGTCGGCGACGCCAAGTCGTCGCCTACCCAACTGCCGGCGACGCCAACTCGTCGCCTACAAAACGGTCTACTTTTTGTTGCGTTCGCGTAGCGCGTCCAGTTTTTCCTTGATCTTCGCCTCCATCCCGCGATCTACGGGCTCATAAAACCGTTGCGCTTTCATGTCGTCGGGAAAGTAGGATTCGCCTGCGGCGAAGCCGCCTGCTTCGTCGTGGGCGTAGCGGTAGCCTTCGCCGTAGCCCAAGTTTTTCATGAGCTTGGTTGGCGCGTTACGCAGTCGCAGTGGTACTGGGCGGGTGCCGCTTTCAGCTGCGGCTTTTCTGGCCTCTTTGTAGGCGCGGTAGATCGCGTTACTTTTGGCGGCGACGGCTAGGAACACGCAGGCTTCGGCCAGTGCTAAATCACCTTCGGGCGAGCCGAGGCGCTCATAGGCGGCAACAGCGGAGAGCGTGATTTCGAGCGCGCGTGGATCGGCTAACCCGATGTCCTCGGAGGCCATGCGAATCATGCGGCGACCGAGATACAGCGGGTCTGCGCCGCCTTCTAAGATGCGGCAAAACCAGTACAGCGATGCGTCGGGATCGGAGCCGCGTACGCTCTTGTGCAGGGCGCTGATGAGGTCATAAAACTGCTCGCCGCCTTTGTCGAATCGTGCGCGGGCGCGGGTGAGCGAGCCTTGCACGAACTCCGAGGTGACCCGCTCGACCTTGCCGGCGCGCACTGCCGCATCAAGCTGTTCGATGGAATTCAGAAAGCGGCGACCATCACCGTCGGCGTAGTCGATGAGCAGCTGTTGTGCGCTGGCCTCCACACTGTATTTGCCATCAAGCGCAACCATTGCGCGCGTGAACATCGTGCCTAGAGCGTTGTCATCGAGCGCTTCGAGCACGTAAACCTGGGCGCGAGACAGCAGCGCTGAGTTCACTTCGAACGATGGGTTTTCAGTGGTCGCCCCGATGAAGGTGAACAGGCCGGACTCGACGTGTGGCAAGAACGCATCTTGTTGAGATTTGTTGAAGCGGTGAACCTCGTCAACAAACATGATGGTGCGACGATTAAACTGGTCGCGTGAGAGTTGCGCACGCTCGACGGCTTCGCGAATGTCTTTGATGCCTGCCATCACGGCGGACAGCCCAATCATTTCTGCGTTGAAGGCATTAGCCAACAAACGTGCCAGCGTCGTTTTGCCGACACCCGGTGGGCCCCAAAAAATCATCGAATGCGGCACGCCCGCTTTAATGGCGTTGGCGAGCGGCTTGCCCTCACCGAGCAAGTGGCGCTGGCCGACCACCGCGTCAATCGCGTGCGGGCGCAGGCGCTCGGCGAGTGGAGCGTTGGTGTGGGTGTGGTTTTGTGTTTTTGAGGAGGCAACTAGTGACATCGCGCAATCGTAACAAGCCGCCGTGTTGTCCCGCGCGCTAGTGGTTAGTTGTGAAAATGTGCGCAATCAAAAATTTTGTGGCGCGGCGTGCGCAGCGATGGCAAGCGAGATGCGTCATTTTTGATGTGACACGACACTGGTTCGGGAGCTACTCATCATTGAGTATCCTGTTCAGGGTATTCTGTTTGTGGCGAGTCAAGCCATGCGCTTGATAACCGGCGTGGTGCGGACAGGCTCTGCTTCTATATTTCAGAATTTATGATTTGTGACACTAGGACTCAAAAATGATTATTCAGTTACCCGGAATTCAGCCTGAAATTGCAGTAGCCGCCATTCCAGACGACGAGCGAGTTTGGGTGCCTCAAGCGCCGAACGTTTGGTTTCGCCCGTTGCTTCTCAATACCGTCACGGGCAGTTGGTGCAATTTGCTGCGCGTCAGAAAATCGGGCGTATTGTCGCGTCATATTCACCCGTCTTGGGTGACCGGATATGTGATTAAAGGCGCGTGGCGCTACCTTGAGCACGAGTGGGTTGCGACCGAAGGCTCTTTTGTGTACGAGCCGCCCGGCGAGATTCACACCTTGGTGGTTGACGAGACGGTTGACGCACAAGAAATGATCACGTTTTTCAACATTCACGGCGCAATGATTTACCTCGATGAACACGGTCAAACTACAGGCTACGAGGATGTGTTCACGAAAATTGCACTTTGCCGCGCTCACTATGTTGACATTGGGCTGGGCGTTGACTATGTGGATCAGTTTGTCCGTTGACGTCGACAACCGTGTGCTGAGCAACACAAATATCACGGCGCAAACCCATTACTGTTCACTAAATACCGTACGCGCTGAGCTCGTCGAAGCGTTGATTGCACGCAGCAAGCCTTCGACGAGCTTTCAAGAAACAGCTTTTTAGTTGCAAAAAATCAATGGGTTACGTCGGGCGTAGTTGCGAGAACCAAGTTACGTGGATGCGCCAGACAGCTCCCCTCTGCCCCGGAGGGAGAGGGGTTGGGCGAGAGGGAACAAAACCCACCGCCCAATTTCTAAAATCGCCTTTTGGCCGCGGGCAAATTTCCTATTCAGATCGAACAGAAATTGGATCAAAACCGCTTAAGCGAACAGTATTGGCCGCAAACCGGCTTCACGCGCCATGTTTTCGGGACTTTCGCCTCGTTGGGATCACCACTAGCGGATCCGAAGCGGGCGTCTTGGTGGCGGCCGAGGCCGTCACTGCAGCCTGTTTCGGTGCGCCCAGTTTCACGTTCGCATCGATTTTCGCCGCCACCTTTGCCGGGGCTTTACGTACCGCGCTGGGCACAGCGTTCGAGACTGCAGCGGACGGCGATTTTGCTTTCACCGCTTTTGCGTTCACGTTCGCCTTCGCCGCGACCGGTGCGTCGCCAACCGTAACCGTTTCAGCCATTTCCAACTCGAACACGTCGAAGATGGACACATCATCGAGCACGCGTTGGGTGCTTGATTTTTGGTTGCTACGGGTCAGACCGGCAGCGGCTTGCGCCACCAATTCGCTCGCGTCAACGCCGCGCAGCGTGAACAGCAATTCGGGCCGATGGTCGAGCCGCACGCCGATGCCGTACAACGTGGCGGCCACGTGTTTGCAAACGTTCGCGCCATCGGGGCAACTGCAATTGAACCTAAGCTCCCGCGGCGCAGGAAAGAGCCCGTCTTGGGGCCGACACATGCGCGTCATCACCGCACTGGAGAGCTTGCCCTACAAGAGCTCAACGAGCGAGCTAATCGAGCCCGCGCAATCGGCGCTCATCGAGCGCCAAAGCGGCGGCGGCACTGTGGCAACGCGCACTTCTACGCTGTAGAGACGCGAGCCCATTACTTGGGCGGTCACCTCGCCCGCGCTCACATTCAAGTCGACAACGGCCCCACTCCGAACGTAGGTACGGCCCCGCGGCAGCCGGTTGGCGAAGTCACCATAAAGCTCCAAATTTGCGCACCACGCTTTGCCCCAAACGGTTTTCGCAATCGCGCCGCGAAACGCCGCAACGCTGCTCATGTCAGTGCCCCATTTTTGCGCTTTAGCTGCGGCGCGCTCGGCCTTTTTTCGACGTTCAGCGACAGGAACGTAGCGCGGGTATCCGTAGTAACTCATGTCGTTCTTTCGTTCGGCAGGCGGGGGTTCAGTTCAATGGGAATCGGATCGTTCGGCCCGTTCCTGCAAACCAGCTATTCGAGGCTCCAGTCCCTTCTAGCGGACGGCTAGCGCGGGATCGCTTCGTACCATCAACTATCCTGCGCCGCATGAATATCCAACTTCACCAGATCGAGCAGCTCACGATCGCTCATATCGGTCAAGTTTATTTCAGTGCCGCCTTCGAGCACATCGGTGACCAGTTGCAGCTTCGCTTCAATCATCTTGTCGATGCGGTCTTCCACCGTGCCGCGGCAGACAAATTTATGCACCAGCACATTGCGCTTTTGACCGATACGAAACGCCCGATCAGTGGCCTGATTTTCGACCGCCGGGTTCCACCAGCGATCAAAGTGAATCACGTGCGAGGCCGCCGTGAGATTTAGCCCTGCGCCACCGGCTTTCAGTGAGAGCACAAAAAACGGTACGCGCTCATCCTCCTCAAACCGGCGCACCAGCTCACGCCGCTTCGCCACCGGCACGCCGCCGTGCAACACCACGCCATCGCGGCCAAAAATGCCGCCTAAAAACGCCGCGAGCGGCTCGGTTGTTTCGCGAAATTGGGTGAACAGCAAGAGCTTTTCTTGCTTAGCGGCAATCACCTCGACGAGCTCCTTCAGGCGCGCAAACTTACCGCTGTCAGCTGCGAGCCACGCACCGTCGCCCAACCACTGTGATGGGTGATTGCAAATTTGTTTGAAGCGCATTAGGAAGGACAACACCAAGCCTTTGCGCTGCATGCCCTCGGCATCGCTTAACGCGCGCGAAAGCTCGCTCACCGCCGCCTCGTACAGCACCGCTTGCGCTGCGCTTAAGTGGCACCACGCACGCAACTCGGTCTTATCGGGCAGGTCGCTGATGACCCGCTTATCGGTCTTCAACCGGCGCAAAATATACGGCTGAACCAGCGTGCGCAGCGCTCCGAAATGCTGCTGCTCGGCCAGCCGTTTGCCATACGCGGCAAACACTTTTTCGGTGCCGAGCAAGCCCGGATGGGTGAAGTCAAAAATCGACCACAGGTCGGACAATCTATTTTCAATCGGCGTGCCGGTCAACGCGATGCGCGATTGTGCCTTCAATTTTTTTACTTCGCGCGTCTGCTTAGTGCCCGAATTTTTGATCGCCTGCGCCTCATCAATAACCGCCAATCGCCACGGCAACTCAGCCAATTTCGGCAACCGCAGCAAGGTGGCGTAGCTGACCAGCACCAAATCCACATCGGCCAAGTCGGCAGCATCCAACGCACGCAACTCAGACGACGGTATGACTGACGGGTGGGCCGTCAACACCCGCAGACTTGGCGCAAAACGCTCGGCCTCTGCGGCCCAATTTGCGAGCAGCGACGCGGGCGCAACCAAGACACTCGGCGCATGAGTTGCTGACGACTCGCGTTTCAGCACCAGCAGCAGCGAGAGCACTTGAATGGTTTTGCCAAGGCCCATGTCATCGGCTAAACACGCGCCCAAACCTAACCGCGTGAGCAGATACAACCAGCGCACGCCGTGCTGCTGATAGGGACGTAGCGTGGCCCTGAGCTCTGGCGTCGGATCCACCTGCGCCAAGCCCTCCGGCGCGCGCAAGCCGTGCAACGTTTCTGCCAACCACGGGCCTGCTGTGACATCTGACCACAGCGCGGCGTCGTCGTCGTCATCGCCCACAACAGCAGCGGCAACGTCGGCCATCAGCCGCATCGCCTCAGCAAACGGCAAGCCGGATTTAGCGGCTGTGCGCTCGATGCCCGCAAACTTCTCCATCAGACGTCTGAGCTTCGTGCGATCTACCTCGACCCATTGCCCACGCATCAATTGCAGGCCGTCAGTGCCGTGCATCAGCGCGCGAATTTCGTCTTCGGTCAGCGGCTCACCGCCGAGCGTGAGCGCCATTCGAAAGTCGAGCAGTGCGTCCATGCCGAGCAGGGAGGGTGGCGCGGCACCCACGCTCGCCTTGACTTTCGGTCGCGCTGGCCGCCCCGCCGACCACGCGCCTGGGGTGCGCACAGTGATGCCCGCCGCCTCAAGCTTGGGCAGGTCGCAGAGCAGTCGCCAAGCCTCCGCCTCCGTCCAGCGCAACGGGTGATAAATCTCATGGCTCGCCACCATGTCAGCGAGCCAATCACAGACCGCCGCCGCACGTTGCACGGGCATCAAAAGCGACAACAATTGCGCGCGGCTGGCGCTGTCGGAAAATTCCAGCAGCGCCTTTGACAGTGGCAAGTGTTGCGCCTTTCCAAGTGCCGACAGTCGCGGCGTGTACGTGGCCAAAAACGCAAACGGCGCCTCGGAATCTTTGCGGTTCTCCGCCAGATTGAAATGCACGCGCCCGACTAAATTCCACGCTGGATGGCGCGCGCTGAGAAAAGCCTGAAGTGGCAGCGCAGAGGCCGCGAGCGCCTCGCGCAGCGCGGCGTCCACGCGCGTCCACAGATCGCGCAGCACCTCCACACTCAAATATTCCGCGCCGATCATCAGCGGCGCGCTGTCGATCAATTGTTCGAGCGCGACCGCATCGGGCGCAGGCACATTGAAGGTGTCCGCGTCAGCGCTGGCGCAAACCTTGGTGACATAGCGCACCGCAAAACCGCGCCACCACGCCCGCCCCCAAATGCAGTAGCCCGTGTCCGTCGCCGCGTACAAAGGCGTCGGCGATCCGGTCTTGAAGCGCGGTGACAAGGGGCGGCGCGTCCGGTTCATTAATGAGGCGCAAATGCCCATGCGGCGTAATGGACAGCACAGGAGAGGACAACACGACATGAGACATGTCGTGATTTTAGGCAGGCGGCGACACCCTCGCGTTATCGCGAATGAACTGGTCGACGCGATCAACCAATTTGCCGTCTCCACGCAGCAGCCTCGTAAATTTGGCTATGACGTCGGTGTGGTTTAGTCCGGGCAGGAGATCAAGCTCAACCTTGACGCCGACGGCGCGCAGTTCGCGAGCGAAGTTGATTGAATTTTTTGGCTTGACGCGCTTGTCATCGGTGCCATGCATCAGCAAGACCGGCGGCGTTGTTGACGCAGCGGCAGCGCTCACGTAGTAAATCGGTTGCGTCAACGCAAGATTTGGTGCAGAGGCGAATAGCGCAATAACGTTGGGCTCGGTGAGCGGCAGAAAGTCATAGGGTCCAGCCAGTCCGATGAGTCCGTTGATCGAAGTGCGCGGCACTTTTTGTGCATCGAGATAAGTGGCGTCGAGCGCGAGCATGGCCGCGATATGTGCGCCTGCCGAATGGCCCATCAGAAAGATGCGTGAACGGTCGCCGCCATAACGATCTGCGTTGTTTGCGGCCCATGCCACCGCCGCCGCGCCATCGTGCAAGAACTCGGGATATTTCACCTCGGGGTACACCCGATACTCGGGAACGACCACCACGTAGCCGCGCTGCGTCAAGGCTTCTGCGACAAACAAATAGTCGCCACGTGAGCCCTCTTGCCACGCGCCGCCGTAGAAGAAGACCACCACCGGGCGTGGCGACGCGGCGACCGCCGGGTCGGTCGGCTGATAGACATCGAGTGTCTGACGCGAATTGCCGCCGGGCAGGTACGCGACATCCTGCGTTTTTTTGTATGAGAACGACGGTGTGAAAGCATTGATCAAAAGCACTGGGGCGCAGGCAACGAGGGTGCCGACAGCGAGCAGCAGCAAAAGTATCGATGAGATTATTTTGGATGTAGCGTTCAGCGGGCGGATCAACATGGCGGAATTCAGGCGAGATTTATCTGCGCTTATACGCAGCAGCCCGCATTATGGTTTGCGCCAAGCCGTTGTGCGCCTTGACTGGCGAGACATCCGGTTGACCACGGGTGTTGGCGCCGTCCTCGTTTCGGAAAGTTGCAACGCATGCAATCTGCGCGAACCTGCGCAGCCACCGTAACGCTCAGAAATTTGACACAACCCACATTTGCTCAACCACAGCGAGCACCTGCCGAGTCGGCCACCCCGATCAACGCTGCCATTTCGACACGACACCTACGACACGCACGACGTCCCGCATGTTCTCCTCGCTTCGCACCGCGCTGCTGGTTCCCTTCATCGGTATAGTTGTGCTGGTGGCGGTCGCCATTTCGCTGCTGTCGTACCAAACCGGACTCAAGGCGGTCGACGAGCTGTCCGAGCAGTTGTTGCTCGACGTTTCGAACCGCGTCACGCAAGCCACCACCCGGCATTTGGGCACGTGTTCTTTGGTGCTGGGCGCGATTGCACCGGACGCGGGCACTACCTCCGGCAACACTATATCGTTGATCGATTTGGTGCCCGATGCGCTAGCTGATTTCGAGCGCCGATTGTGGATCGCATCGGGGCTCTACCCCGAAGCCAACCGCTACATTTATTACGGCTCGAACGCGGGCGAATTCGTAGGCGTCAATCGTGGTGCGGGGCTTGAGGCCGAAGTGCGGGTGCGCGAATTGGCGGCCAAAGAGCGCACCGTGTATGCCACTCGCGGGCCATGGGAGCGCGGCAGATTGGTGCGCAGTGACGCCTATGATCCGCGCACCCGTCCGTGGTTCATTGAGGCCGCCCATCGCGCCGCATTGACCTAGTACAGCGTTCCGTTAAAACCAAGACATGAAATCGCGTCTTTTTCCGCCATGCTGCGTTGCCCAAACTTGCCGTACTTCAGTACGGCTGCGCTTGTGCGCCTTGCCTGACGAAAAAATCCATCAATTTCATTGGTCTCGGTTTTAATGGAACGCTGTCCTAGTCGTCGGTGTATGTGGACTTCACCAGCAAATCGCTAACGGTTACGTTGGCTAAACCGGTGTTTACCAAAGCCAACGTGCAACGCGGCGTGGTGGCCACCGACATCAATCTGACCGCACTGACGGAGTTTATGCGGGCGCTCAAAGTGAGCGAAAACGGTGTGGACTCCATCATGGAGAACAACCGCAGCTTGGTGGCAACGTCGAGCAAAGCGCCGCTGTTTGCAGACATCGTGCCCAGTGCGCTGCAAACGCGGTTGTCGGCCAACCAAAGCGCCAACGCGCTGATCCGGCAGTCGTACGCACAATTGCACAGCAGCGCCACCGCGCGAACCGCGAACGTGCGCGGCGTGGACATTGCGCGTCATTGGTTCGACGGGGACGGCGGTCGCGTGCACATGAGCGCCGCCTCGCAGCGGGACGCGGCAGGGCTTGACTGGACGATGGTGGTGGCGATTGCGCGCTCGGATTACATGGGCAATGTGCGGCGCACGATTTTCGAGGACGTCGCAATTGGCTTGCTCGCTGTTTTGCTCGCGCTGGCAGTGGGGCTGTGGCTGATGCATCGCCTCACCAGCGACGTGCAGCGCGTGGTCGAAGGCCACTCGATTGCTGGCACGCGGGCAGTCGCCGGATCCGCTCTTCGCAAACCGCAGAGACGAGCTGGGCACCATCGCCCGCGCGGTTGAGGAATTCAAAGCCGGCCTGCTCGTCGACCCGTTCACTGGCGCATTAACCCGGCATACGCAGGAAAAGCGCGTGGCGAGCCTGTTGCACGCGACGCCAGAGGCCAATTTCGCGGTCGGCTTCGTCGACATGGACAAGTTCAAGCGGGTGAACGATCAATACGGTCACGCGCCGGGCGACGCGGTGCTTGCCGTGTCGGCGCAGCGCATGGCATCAATCCTGCGCCGCGACGATCTACTGGCGCGTTACGGCGGCGACGAGTTTGTGCTGCTGCTGTCCGGCGTGACGAGCGACGAGGATGTGGCGGCAAGGCTCGCTGAAATTGCGGCTGGTTTAGATGCGCCCATCAATCTGGCGGCGGAACACATTCACGCTGGCGCCTCGTGCGGCGGCGTGCTCTATCCGCGCGACGGAATCACGCTGCTGCAACTGGTGGGAGTCGCCGATGCGCCGATGTTTCAGGAGAAGAGGCGGGGTTGAGGCGTCTCGCCAGCGAGCCACACTGCCCTCATCCTTCCTGCGAAGGCAGGAGCCCAGCGACTTTTTGTTGCCTTAGAAACGCGTTTCAGCCACCGAAAGACACTGGGCTCCTGACTGCGCAGGGGGACGAATTTGCAGTGAGCTGCGACTACTGTTTGAGCACATCCGCGCCCTTGGGCGGCGTAAACGAAAACGCTTCAGCGGCGAGCTTTCCGTTTTTGTTGAGCGATTCAAAGCGAATCGTATTGGTGTTTTGCAGCGCGTCGCGCCACGTCAATTCGCGCGGCTGCAAAGCGACGATCGCCACGCGTAGATCGCTAAACGCGGCGTCCGCCCTCTTCGATTTCGCTTCGACGAATCCGATGGATCCTTGCGATTCTGCGGATTTCAAATCGAACAATTTGTCGGCCGCTGACGCGTCGAGCAATAGCGCGAGCGGTTGCTCGGTCACCGTGTCTCCGAGTTTTTTGATGGTGACTTGATTCAAGTCGTCATCATGCAACCACACGGTGGTGCCGTCGCTGACGATGGTTTGCTTGTACGGTTTCTCATAGACAAAGCGGAATTTTCCCGGACGCGCGATGATGAAGGTGCCGAATGATTGGCGGCTCACACGGCCATTTTTGTCGCGCACTTCTTGTGTGAACGAACCCGAGAGGGAGGCCAAATCACGCGTGTAACTTTTGAAATCAGTGAGCGCGTTGGCGGGGGTTTGGGCATGTGCGGTTGCGCTCAAAAGCGCGGATACAAATGCAAATTTTAAGAAAGTGTTCATAAGTTACACAGATGGTTTGACGCCCTCTCCCGCCTGCGGGCGGGGGGACAAAACTACTCTTCCCGCTTCGGCACAATCACTTCACGCTTGCCCATCGCATTAGGCCGAGTGACGATGCCAGCGTTTTCCATCGCTTCAATTAAACGCGCCGCGCCGTTGTAGCCGATGCGCAAACGGCGTTGCACGTAGCTGATTGTCGGTTGCCGACTTTCCAGCACGGCGGCAACGGCCTCGTCGAAGCGCGGGTCTTTTTCACCTTCATTCGACCCGCCTCCGAACAGTTCGTTCATCGTTTCGCTGTCGGTGCCTTCAAGCACGCCTTCAATGTACTGCGGCGGCGCTTGCGCTTTCCAGTGCTCCACCACCCGATGCACTTCGTCATCAGTCACGAACGCACCGTGCACCCGCACCGGCAGGCCCGTGCCACCGAGCATGTAGAGCATGTCGCCGCGACCGAGCAGCGCCTCGGCTCCCATCTGGTCAAGGATAGTGCGCGAATCGATTTTGCTGGCGACTTGAAACGCAATGCGCGTCGGCACGTTGGCCTTGATGAGCCCGGTAATTACGTCGACCGAGGGTCGCTGTGTGGCGAGAATGAGATGAATGCCAGCCGCGCGTGCCTTCTGCGCAAGCCGCGCAATCAGCTCTTCAATCTTCTTGCCGCCGGTCATCATCAGATCGGCCAGCTCGTCGATGACGACCACGATAAACGGCATTTCCTCTAACGGCTCCGGCTGATCCGGCGTCAGCGAAAACGGGTTGCCAATCGGCTGGCCCTTCGCCACCGCATCGCGAATTTTTACGTTGTAGCTGGACAGCTGGCGCACGCCCATGTAGCTGAGCAATCGGTAGCGCCGTTCCATCTCGTTGACACACCAATTAAGCGCGTTGGCCGCGAGCTTCATGTCGGTGACCACGGGGCACAACAGATGCGGAATGGCGTCGTAGATCGACAGCTCCAACATCTTCGGATCGATCAGCACAAGGCGCACTTCGCGTGGCTCGGCTTTGTACAGCAGCGACAAAATCATCTGGTTAATGCCGACCGATTTTCCCGAGCCGGTCGTGCCCGCCACTAAGCAATGCGGCATGCGACCCAGATCAGCCACCACCGGGCGTCCAGCAATATCTTTGCCGAGTCCCATGGTCAACAAACTTGGCGCATCGTTGTACGCCGCACTGCCCAAAATTTCGATCAACGCGACGCTCTGCCGCTGCGGATTCGGCACCTCCAAACCCATGCACGATTTACCGGGAATCGTCTCGACCACACGAATACTCATCACGCTCATCGCGCGCGCCAAATCCTTCGCTAGATTGACGATGGAATTGCCCTTGACGCCCACATCAGGCTCAATTTCGTAGCGCGTCACCACCGGGCCGGGATAGGCCGCGAGCACCTTCACGGGAACGTTGAACTCAGCGAGTTTGCGCTCGATTAAACGTGAGGTGAACTCGAGCGTTTCCGCGGAGACGACGGGTTGCTCTTTGGGCAGCGGCTCAAGTAACGAGAGCTGTGGCAACACCGAATCGGGAATGTCGGAAAACAGCATGGTCTGCTTTTCGCGCTCAATCCGCTCCGACAAAATCACCGGCTCAAACGTCTCAATAATCTTGATGGGTTCGTGCTGCTCCACGCGCTTGGTTTCTTCTTGAATATAGAGATTTCTCAGCTCCACTTCCGGCGCGGCTATTTCAAAATCACGCTTGATCTCGCGCACTTCTTCGCGCTTTTCGCGCCAGCTCGTGAAACCGTCGAGCAGCAGCGAGCCCACCCGCTCACTCACCCACAACCACGGGATCGCAAAGGCGATGGTGACGCCGACAAATACCAACACAATCAACAGCAACGCGCTCGGCACAAAGCCGATCAACTTGAGCATCGGATACGCCACGCTTTGCCCCATCGCACCACCTGCGCCCTGCGGTAACCCCGCGAACCAGCGATGCATGGCGAGCGCCTCCAGTGCACTGCCCGCGATCATCAGCAAAGCAAGCCCACCGAGGCGCCATGCCAAGCTTGAACCGCCCCAATCGGATCCAGCGTCGTCTGCACCTGTTACAACGGCGCGACGCGGCAGCGTGCGCACGAGGGCGACCGCTGCAAACGCCAACAACCACCACACTGTTGCACCCAGCACGAAATAACCGATGTCGCTGGCCCACGCGCCGAGCGAGCCGAGCCAATTTTTAACCGCCAAATTTTTGCCCGTGGTCGACCACGCCGGATCCTCCACGCGGAAGCCCAAAAACGCGAGCACGGTAGCCATCAACAACGCAACTGCGATCAGCCACACCGTCCAGCGCCGCAGCGACGCCAATCGCGCTGACGCGGGCGTGCTCGGGCGCGACGAACGCACGCGACGGTTGCCACGCGGACGGGCTAACAAAGTTTTTATTCGCTCAAACATCGCTCGATTTTATTTCGCCTCGACTAACGTGACTCGCGAATAAAAAAAGCGCCGTGTTTGCACAGGGCGCCTTTGTCTGCGAGATCAGACTGCTCAATACTTGACGCTGAGCGACGATTTTTGCGAGGCGAAATACGCAGCCAAATTCTCGATGTCTTTTTTCGACAGCGCGGCGGCGAAGCCCTTCATGATCGCGTTGTTACGCTCGCCTGACTTGTAATCGCGTAGTGCTTTGGCGAGATAGTCCGCGTGTTGGCCTGCGAGGCGCGGATTGTTCGGGTCGGCACTGTTGCCATCGACTCCGTGGCAAGCAGAGCAAATTTCTTTCGCTTTGGTCCCGCCCGCAACCGAGTCGGCAGCCACCGCGACGTTTGCAACGCTGATCAGCAGCGCGGAGCACAATAAGGTAATAGGCGTTTTCATTATTTGATCTCTGCGTAATACGCAGCCAAATCATTCATGTCTTTATCCGACAACGACAAAGCGATAGCGCGCATGCCCGCATTTTTACGGTCCCCGTTTTTGTAAGCCTTGAGCGCGCTGACGAAGTAGGCCGAGTGCTGCCCCGCGATCTTGGGCACTTTGTAGACCTCGGGAAAGGAGGTGCGCAAACCCGCGATGCCATGGCAGCCTTGGCAGCGCTGGACAAGTTGTGCGCCCGCCTTGGCGTCGCCCACCGCAGCGGTAGCGGGGGCCTGTGCGGAGGCGGGAACAAATATTGTTGCAAGCATCAAACTTGCGACAGCAGAAGCGATAAACGCGATGCGTTTCATGGAATTGGCGGAAGTTTCAGGAAATCCATCCAATTATAAGGTTGAAGCGAGCCATCCCGTTGCGCGTAGCTACTTGTAATCGGGGTGACCGACTTCATTTACTATTCACTATCAATTTTTGCGGTTTGCGGAGCCTCACCCTATGAGCGACAACATTACTCACGTTACAGACGCCACTTTTGACGCCGACGTTCTTAAGTCCGGCACGCCAGTTTTGGTGGATTTTTGGGCGGAATGGTGCAGCCCGTGCAAGATGATTGGCCCCATTCTGGAAGAAGTCGCCGTGAGTCACGCAGGCAAAATCAAGATCACTAAGGTTGACGTGGACGAAAACCGTGAAGTCGCCGCCAAGTATGGCATTCGCGGCATCCCAACCCTGCTGCTATTCAAAAACGGCGAGCTGGCTGCGCAAAAAGTGGGCGCATTGTCCAAAGCGCAATTGACGGCCTTTGTTGACAGCAACGTCTAACACCGTCACAATTCGTTCTTGTTAAATGCCCCATCGTCCTGATGGGGTCAAAATTCCTCTCAAATCCAACACGATTTAGCGCTCTGGCGCATCTGTTCAAACATATTTTTCCCGAGACCGCTCCGCAATGTTTGCGTTGAGCCGCTCGACCTGCCTGCCCGTCCCACTTTTTTGGCGCGGCACCTTCCCCTTCCACTTATGGACGCACCCCTAACAGCATGAACATAGCTGAACTCAAAACAAAATCTGCCGCTGAACTTCTTGAAATCGCGCTCGCCAATGAGCTCGAAAACGCCAACCGACTGAGGAAGCACGACCTGATCTTCGCCCTGCTCAAGCAGCAGGCCAAGAACGGCGCGAGCATTCGCGGCTCCGGCGTGCTGGAGGTGCTGCCCGACGGCTTCGGATTCCTGCGTTCGCCCGAAGCGAGCTACCTTGCAGGCACCGACGACATCTACATTTCGCCGTCGCAAATTCGTCGCTTCAACCTGCACACCGGTGATTCGATTGAAGGCGAAGTGCGCACGCCGAAAGAAGGTGAACGTTACTTCGCGCTGACCAAGTTGGACGAGGTCAATGGCTTCTCGCCGGAAGCTGGCAAAAACAAGGTTCTTTTCGAAAACCTGACACCGCTGTTTCCTAACAAAGTTCTGCAACTTGAGCGCGAAATCAAGGCTGAAGAGAACATCACCGGTCGCGTGATCGACATCGTCGCGCCGATCGGCAAAGGTCAACGCGGCCTGCTCGTCGCGCCGCCGAAGTCCGGCAAAACGGTCATGCTGCAACACATCGCTCACGCGATTGCCAGTAACCACCCAGATGTCGTGCTGATCGTGCTGTTGATCGACGAGCGGCCAGAAGAAGTGACCGACATGCAGCGCACGGTGCGCGGCGAAGTGGTTGCGTCAACGTTTGACGAACCGGCCACGCGCCATGTGCAGGTTGCCGAAATGGTGATCGAAAAAGCCAAGCGCCTCGTTGAACACAAAAAAGACGTGGTGATCCTGCTCGACTCGATCACCCGGTTAGCGCGTGCTTACAACACCGTCATGCCATCGAGCGGAAAAGTGCTCACCGGTGGCGTTGAAGCCAACGCGCTGCAACGCCCAAAACGCTTCTTCGGCGCGGCGCGCAACATCGAAGAAGGCGGCTCGCTCACCATCATCGCAACGGCGCTGATCGACACAGGCAGCCGCATGGACGACGTGATTTACGAAGAATTTAAGGGCACCGGCAACATGGAGATCCACATGGATCGCCGCATGGCCGAAAAACGCGTCTACCCGGCGATCAACATTGGCCGCTCCGGCACACGTCGCGAAGAGCTTTTATTAGAGCCGAGCGTGCTGCAAAAAACATGGATTCTACGCAAACTCTTCTCCGAAATGGACGAGATCGAAGCCATGGAAAAACTGCAAAAACACATGCGCGATACCAAGAACAACAAAGAGTTCTTTGAGGCCATGACGCGGGCGCGGTAACCGCCTCGTCCAAGAAAAAGCCGCGCACTTAGCGCGGCTTTTTACGTCGAACTGCGGTTATAGCTTTTCGCTGTAACGCCTGTTCTGTATGGGTTTCGTGCCTTTTAATAGCAGAATCGACTTATGCATATAACGATTGTTGGCGCCAAATAAGTCAACGCTCTCGCTAAAAAGCCAAATGTCAACAAAACCTACTTTTTCGCGTTTGCAAACGCCTTCATTTCGCTGAACACGCGCCCACAAACGCGCAAATCTTCCAGCGACGCATTGTTCGGCCCGAATACGCCTTCGCCAAATGAATTGTTCTCGCCCTGCGCCGCAAATAGGCCTGCGCAGCGCGAAACCGGGTAGCTGCTGCCTCGCACAAACGCCCGCGCTCCGTTTCGCTGATGCCGCGATCATTGGCGCGACGAGCATTAATGCGGGCTTCGGGGACCGTGATCACAAACTCTCCCTGCGCCGCGACGGAAACTTTTTGATTTTCTGCGCTGAGCGCTGCCCACAATTTCCGCGCGGCCACAGCGCTGTTTTCGGCATCCGCCAAACGCCCCAGATTCAATTGCGAAATGGTGACGTGGGCCAAGCGAAACAGCTTGCTGATGGCGGCGCCGTTATCGGCTGGGTCTTTGCTGCTGACGCGATCAAACAACGCATAGGCGCGCTGCCCATAGTCAATGGCCTGCTCGTAGCGCGCCGCCTCGCGATGAATCAGTTCAATTGCGCCATAGGCGCTAGTGTAGTGTTGCATAGTTAGTGCAATTTAAGTAGGTGAGCGGAGTCATA